>CERI01011953.1_pt1 | contig 10686 bp, 7 predicted proteins | sample 350261 | NCBI WGS metagenome assembly CERI01 (sample SAMEA2620979, study PRJEB7988) | marine metagenome | isolation source: saline water (ENVO:00002010), including
TGAAAAAATTTATTCAGTTAATGGATCTCCAAGTGATTGTGTTGTAATTGCTCTAGACAAAGTCCTTAGGGATAAAAGACCAGACATACTTCTATCAGGAGTTAATAGTGGGGTTAATGTAGCCGAAGATGTTACATACTCGGGAACAATTGCTGCGGCAATGGAGGGGGTTATAAGAAGAGTACCCTCAATAGCATTAAGCCAAAACTATGACTTAGGTAAAAAAGATCAAATTTCTTGGGAAGTTACTACATCATATTTATGTAATGTCCTTGATAGTGTTGCATCAAATGGATGGGATTATAATACATTGCTTAATATTAATTTTCCACAATGTAAAATAGATGATGTAGTTGGTATTGAGGTAACATCTCAAGGGAATAGAGAAACTGATGACCTGATTATTTGGGAAAAAGAAAAAAATACGTTTCGTATTGGCCTTCAAAGAAGATTGGGTGAAAGTTCTAAGCCTAAGAATAACATAATCAATAAGCCTATTGACGGTGTCATGACTGATGTAGTTGCGATAACCAGCAATAATATATCGATTACTCCACTTCACTTAGATTTAACTCATATTGAATCAATTCAAATATTAAGAAATAGCTTAAAATCATAACAATCTTAATTGATTTTTTAGTTTATAAAGACTATCTAACTATGTATATTGCCTTAACAATCAATCAGGAGAATTATAAATGGAATTTATAGTGCAGTTTATACCACTAATTTTAATCTTTGCAGTTTTTTACTTTTTACTCATCAGACCGCAACAAAGAAGAGCTAAAATGCATCGTGACATGGTTAGTGCTATGCAGAGGGGTGACAAGGTTGTTACTGCTGGTGGTCTAAGAGCTAAAGTTGTAAAGGTTGTTAATGAAACTGATGTTGAATTAGAAATATCACCAAATGTAAATGTAGTAGTTTTAAAAGCTACAGTTTCAGATGTTATAAAATCATAAACAGTTTTAGTTTAATTAAAATTAATAATGTTACATTTTTCTAGGTCAAAAATTATATCAATAATTGCTATTTCTATTATTGCAATATTATTAGCTTTACCAAATCTTTTTAGCGATCAAAAAATCTCAAAGTTTCCTTCATTTATACCATCGCAAAAAGTAAATTTAGGTTTAGACCTGCAAGGAGGGTCACATCTTTTATTAGAAGTTGATACTGCAAGTATAAAAATTGAAAAAATTGAGGATTTAACTTTTGACATAAGAAGAATGCTAAAAAAAGATGGTATTAAGTATAGTAATCTTAAAATTGTAGAAGATACTATCAATTTTAGAATAAGTGATACAAGTTTAGTTAATAGTCTTGTAAACGATATTAAAGATTTATCTCAAAGCATTTCTCAAAATGCTTTAAGTGCACAAAATAAATCAAATTTAGAAATACAAACAAACAATAACTTAATTAATGTCTCACTTACAGATGACTATCTTAAGCAAATAGCAATCAGTGCAGTGAATCAATCAATTGAGATTGTTAGAAGAAGAATTGATGAGTTGGGAACTAGAGAGCCGACGATACAAAAACAAGGTATTAGTAGGATACTTATTCAATTACCTGGATTAGATGATCCAGAAAGGATAAAATCGCTATTAGGTCAAACAGCCAAACTTACTTTTAAACTTGTTGACCAAAGATCTATATATGATCCAAATAATCCAACTAAAGTACCAGTTGGTTCAGAAATATTGCCATCTGACTCAAACTCAGAGTTTAAGTATATTGTTAAAAAGAAAGTAATGGTTGGTGGAGAAAATTTAGTCGATGCTCAACCCGGCTTTGACCCCCAAACAAATGAACCTGTTGTAAATTTTCGATTTGATCGAATAGGTGCGAAAAAATTTGGTAAAGTTACAAAGGCGAATATCGGTAAACCTTTTGCAATTATTTTGGACAACAAGGTTGTAAGTGCTCCCGTTATTAGGGATGCAATATTAGGTGGATCAGGACAAATATCAGGTGGTTTTTCTGCTGAGGAAGCTGCTGATCTTGCTGTTTTGTTAAGAGCCGGCGCTTTACCAGCACCATTAATTATTTTAGAAGAACGTTCCGTTGGCCCTGATCTCGGTGCTGACTCAATTTTTGCTGGAAAAATTGCTGCACTGATAGGATTTGTAGCTGTGATAATATTTATGGTATTGATTTATCGATCTTTTGGTTTTTTCGCTGACATTGCATTAATTCTTAATTTAGTAATGGTTTTAGGCATCTTGTCACTATTGCAGGCAACCTTAACATTACCTGGTATTGCAGGTATAATTTTAACTATTGGTATGGCAGTTGATGCAAATGTATTAATTTTCGAGAGAATTAAAGAAGAATTAAGAAACGGAAGTTCAGTTATTAATTCCATCGATAGTGGATACAAAAGAGCTTTATCAACTATTTTGGACGCAAATATTACAACTTTAATTGCTGCGAGTATTCTATTTTTTATGGGTTCAGGACCCGTTAAAGGATTTTCAGTTACACTAGCGATTGGTATATTTACATCTGTGTTTACAGCTTTCACAGTAACAAGGTTAATGGTTGCTATTTACGTAAGTCGAGCAAAACCTAAGGAGTTGAGGCTATAAACAATGGGTATATTTTCATTCGCAACAAATACTAAAATAAAATTTTTAGCATTAAGAAAACCAGCATTTATTTTATCTACAATTTTGATTATAAGTTCTGTATTAATTTATTCATTTAATGGTTTGAATTTTGGTATTGATTTTAGAGGTGGAACACTAATTGAAATTGAAACTAATGAACCTGAAAACCTTAGTACATTAAGAAAATCTTTAAATAGTCTTGATTTAGGTGATGTTCAGGTTCAAGAATTTGGATCGCCAAAGAATATTTTGATTAGAGTCGAGCAACAAGCTGGTGGAGATAAGTCACAACAAAATGTTGTTAATATAGTAAAAATAGAACTTAATTCCTCATTAGGTTCTGAAGTTAATTTTAGAAGGACCGAGGTAGTTGGTCCTAAGGTAAGCTCTGAGTTAATTAAGGCTGGAATTATTGCAATTGTTGTAGCTGTTTTTGCAATGCTTATTTATATTTGGTTTCGATTTGAATGGCAATTTTCACTAGGTGCAGTTATTGCTCTAATTCATGATGTACTATTAACGCTTGGAATATTTTCATTACTACAACTAGAATTTAACTTATCAATTATAGCCGCCATACTTACAATAGTTGGCTATTCAATGAATGATACAGTTGTAGTTTACGACAGAGTGAGGGAGAATTTAAGAAAACACAGAAAAAAAGATATCTTAGATCTACTTAACATTTCAATTAATGAAACTTTGTCTAGAACAATAATGACATCAGTCACTACATTATTGGCCTTATCATCTTTATATATTTTTGGAGGCTCTGTAATAAAAGGGTTTACTTTTGCGATGATATGGGGAGTTCTTGTAGGCACTTATTCATCTATATTTATTGCAGCACCATTGCTAAACTATCTAAAAGTTAAAAGAGAGTGGTCAACAACAAGTGCTGTTGAATCAACTCAGAAGTAGTTAATTTTTTTCATTTAACAATGTCTTTAGATATTGACCAGTATAACTTTTCTTTATTTTTGACACTTTTTCTGGTGTTCCAACTGCAACAATTTCTCCACCACCATCTCCACCTTCAGGACCTAAATCAATAACCCAGTCAGCAGTTTTTATGACATCAAGATTGTGTTCAATTACCAGTACAGTATTACCCTGCGAAACTAATGTTTGTAATACTTCTAGTAATTTTTTGATATCATGCACATGAAGTCCAGTTGTTGGTTCATCTAATATATACAATGTCTTTCCTGTAGCCCTTTTAGATAATTCTTTTGATAGTTTAATTCTTTGTGCTTCCCCACCTGAAAGAGTTGTTGCTTGTTGCCCAATCTTTATATAGCCAAGCCCAACATTTTTTAATGTAATCAACTTACTTTTTAACAAGGGAATTGCATCAAAGAATAAGCAGCCCTCATCAACAGTCATATCTAAAATATCTGAGATATTTTTATCTTTAAATTTAATTTCTAGTGTCTCTCTATTATAACGCTTACCCTTACATTCATCACAAATAACATATACATCTGGAAGAAAGTGCATTTCTATCTTAATTACACCATCACCCTCACACGCCTCACATCTTCCACCCTTAACATTAAATGAAAATCTACCCGGCTTATATCCTCTAGATTTTGATTCTGGTAGACTAGAAAACCAATCTCTAATATATGTGAAAGCCCCAGTGTATGTAGCTGGATTTGATCGTGGAGTTCTACCAATTGGTGATTGATCTATATCAATCACTTTATCAAGATATTTAAGTCCAATTATTTCTTTATATTTTGATGGATTATATTTTGATCCATTTAACTCCCTTGCAACAGCTTTATAAAGAGTATTTATAGTTAATGTAGACTTTCCACTTCCTGACACACCCGTTATACAAGTTAAAGTGCCTAATGGTATTTCTGTTGAAACATTTTTGAGATTATTGCCTGATGCTTCAATAATTTTCAGATATTTATTATCTAAGGCAGATCTTCTTGTGGATGGAGTTGCTATACTTTGTTTTCGTGACAAGTATTGTCCAGTAAGACTTTTTTTGTTTTTCTTTACTTCAAGAGGCGTTCCAGTTGCAACAATATGTCCTCCATCTAATCCTGCTGCAGGACCAAGATCAATTAAGTAATCTGCATTCATCATAGCCTCTTCGTCATGTTCTACAACAATCACTGTATTACCCAAGTCTTTTAATCTCTTTAACGTTGTCAACAATCGTGCGTTATCTCTTTGATGTAAGCCAATAGAGGGTTCATCGAGTACATATAGTACACCAGTTAAACCAGATCCAATTTGGGAGGCAAGTCTTATTCTTTGAGATTCTCCACCGGAAAGTGTTCCAGAATTTCTTGATAAAGTAAGGTATTCAAGTCCAACATTATTTAAAAAATTTATTCTTTCAGTAAGTTCTTTTAAAATTCGGTAAGCAATCTCAGAATCTTTTTTTGATAATTTTTTTTCTAATTTCTTAAACCAAATAACCAATTGTTTAATTGATTTTTTACATACGTCTCCAATGTGTTGATCATCAATCTTAACAACTAGAGCCTCTTCTTTTAATCTATTGCCTTCACATTCTGGGCATTTAACTTCTGATTGATATTTTTCAATATTTCCTCGCATCCAATCACTTTCTGTTTCAATGTAGCGTCTTTCTAAGTTTCTAACCACGCCTTCAAAACTTTTTTTAGATGTTTGAACTCTATAGCCATCATCATAAGTAAATTTAATATGCTCATCTTCAGACCCAAATAAAATTATATTATGAATTTTTTTTGGTAATTTGGACCAAGGTGTATCTAATGAAAATTTAAAATGTTTAGCTAAACTATTGCATATCTGTCTGAAGTATGGAGAGTTTGTTAGAGACCATGGAGCAATCGCACCATTATTTATAGTTAACTCTTTATTTGGTATAACCAAATTAGGATCTACTGAAAGATCAGTACCTATGCCATCACACTCGGGACATGCCCCATATGGATTATTAAATGAGAAGAGTCTTGGTTCAATCTCATCTATAGTAAAACCGGAGACAGGACATGCAAATTTTGAAGAAAAAATTTCACGGCTAGGTATTTTTTCATCTTTTGAATGATCTTCAATTGCTGCAAGGCCATCAGATAAATTTAATGCTGTTTCTAAGCTATCAGCCAGTCTATTACCTATATCTTTATTTAATACTATTCGATCTACAACAATATCAATTTCATGCTTCTTTTTTTTGTCTAAACTTGGCAAATCATCAAAGTCATATTGAGTTCCATCAATTTTTACTCTTTGAAATCCTTTTCTTTGAAGTTCAGCTAATTCTTTTTTATATTCACCTTTACGACCTCTGACTATTGGAGCCAGTATTATAAATTTAGAACCAATTGGCTTTTCTTTTATTCTATCAACCATTTGACTTACAGTTTGACTAGTAATTGGAAGACCAGTTGCAGGTGAATAAGGCACACCTATTCTTGCGTATAACAGTCTTAGATAGTCGTAAATTTCTGTTACCGTTCCAACAGTTGATCGAGGATTTTTAGAGGTTGTTTTTTGTTCAATTGCAATGGCAGGACTTAAACCTTCGATTAAATCCACATCAGGCTTTTGCATCATTTCAAGAAATTGTCTTGCATAAGCAGATAAGCTTTCCACATATCTTCTTTGACCTTCAGCATAGATAGTATCAAAGGCTAACGAGGATTTACCAGATCCAGACAATCCTGTTATAATTGTAATTTTTTCTCGCGGAATTTTAACATTAACATTTTTTAAATTGTGTTCGCGAGCACCCTGTACAGAAATAAATTTATTCATTTTTTTAATTAAATAGTCTTCATTTGTTGAACTTAAAGATCAAACTGTGAATAAGTTAATTTCCTTTTTTTGTATACACATTGTTATTAAATAGTTAAATTTAAGAATGGCTGGAAGTTTAAATAAAGTAATGTTAATTGGCAATGTTGGTGCAGATCCAATTATAAGGCAAACTCAAGATGGCAAGAAGATTGCTACATTAAGTTTAGCAACCACAGATTCATGGAAAGATAAGGCCACAGGAGAAAAAAGAGACAAGACTGAGTGGCATAGAATAGTTATATTTAACGAGGGTTTATCAGGTGTTGTTGAGAATTACGTTAAGAAAGGTCAGCAACTATTTATCGAGGGTCAGCTTCAAACACAAAAGTATACTGATGCCAATGGAGTTGAAAAATACACAACACAAGTAATTCTTCAAAATTATAATGGTACATTAACAATGATAGGTGGTAGGGGTAACTCTTCAGAACAAATTGCTTCCTCTCAAGACACATCCTTGACTAATTCTGATCCTTTTCCTGGTGGTGATGATGTAGAAATTGATGATGAAATTCCATTTTAAACTATAAATTTTCATCGATAATACCTTTTTTTTCTGCTATAATTTTACTTTATTAACGCTATTTATTTTACCCAAAAATTGTTGATTTTTATGGGTTTTTAAAGCTTCTCAAAGGTTGTATTTTTGACTGATTCCATCGACGATAATGCTAGCAATGTACCTGCTTTAGATCCTTCAATTATTCCTACTTTAATCGATACTGAAATGCAAAATTCATACTTGGATTATGCTATGAGTGTAATTGTTAGTAGGGCTTTACCAGATGTCAGAGATGGTCTAAAGCCGGTGCACAGAAGGATACTTTATGCCATGTATGAGGCTGGTTATGAGTGGAATAAGCAATATAGAAAAAGTGCTAGAGTTGTTGGCGATGTTATTGGTAAGTATCATCCTCATGGAGACCAATCTGTATATGATGCGCTAGTTAGACTTGCTCAGGATTTTTCAATGCGCTTACCTCTTATTGATGGTCAAGGTAACTTTGGCTCTATGGACGGAGATAGAGCGGCTGCCATGAGGTATACAGAAGTGCGGATGCATAAAATTGCTAAATACCTTCTTGATGATATCGATAAAGAGACTGTTGATTTTAGACCTAACTATGATGAGTCAGAATACGAGCCATCAGTTTTGCCGTCTAAGTACCCAAACTTATTAGTAAATGGTGCTGGTGGTATTGCTGTAGGTATGGCTACAAATATTTTACCACATAACTTAGGAGAAGTCATTGATGCGACTATTGCTTATATAAAAGATGAAGATATTAGTGATGATGAAATATACAGTCATATTAAGGGACCCGATTTTCCAACCGGTGGAACAATTGTAGGTACAAACACAATCAAAGCTTCGCAAAAAACTGGAAGAGGCTCAATTATAGTTCAAGCTAAAAGTACTATTGAAGAATTTAAAACTGATAGAGATGCAATAATTTTTTCTGAAATACCGTATCAAGTAAATAAATCAGTACTCATACAAAGAATTGCTGAACTTGTTAGGGATAAAAAAATTGAAGGTATTAGTGATCTAAGAGATGAATCCGATAGAGATGGAGTTAGGATTGTTATTGAACTTAAAAAGGGAGTAATTGCAAATGTAATTCTAAACAAACTTTATAGGTATACACCTTTACAATCGTCTTATGGAGTCAATGCTTTGGCACTAACTGGAGGTCGTCCAAAACTCATGGGAATAAGAGAATTTCTCTCTAGCTTCGTCAAATTTAGAATTGAAATTATTACAAACAGAACAAAATTTGATCTCAATAAAGCAAGAGATAGAGCACACTTACTAATAGGACTAGGTATTGCAATTGCTAATGTTGACAAAGTAATTGAGATCATTAAAAAATCTAAAGATCCCGCAGATGCTAAACGGGAACTATTAAAAACTAAATGGGCTAATTCTGACATTGCAGACTTGCTAACTATTGTTGATGATCCTAGGCAAATTATTAACGAGAACGAAATTTACCTTACCGAAGAGCAGGCTAAAGCAATACTTGAACTTAGACTTCAAAGATTGACTGCTTTAGGAAAAAACGAAATCGAGTCTGAACTGAAAGAACTTTCAAAAAGTATTAACGGCTTCCTTGAAATTTTAACTAATAAAGAAGTTTTACTAAAGGTTGTTGAAGATGAGCTTACTGAAGTTAGAGAGCAGTTTGCAACTCCAAGAAAAACAAATATTACTGAAATTGAACTTACAGACTTTGATCAAGAAGATCTTGTTCAAAAAAGTGATATGGTCGTAAGTGTTTCAAATTCTGGTTATATAAAAAGAGTTCCACTTGAAATGTATCGTGCCCAAAAAAGAGGTGGTAAGGGCAGATCTGGAATGAAAACTAGTGAAGAAGATTTTGTTACACAAGTATTTACAGCTAGTACTCATGACAACATGTTATTTTTCACTGCAACAGGCATTGTTTACAAACTCAAAACCTGGAAAATTCCAGAATCGTCAATTACGGCTAAAGGTAAAGCGATAGTTAATCTTTTAGAAATGAAAGAGAATAGTCAACTTTCCAGTATATTGGTGCTTCCAGAAAGCAAGTCATCGTCGGAAAAAGAACTATTTTTAATTTTCACAACATCTGATGGAACTATTCGAAAGAACAGCCTCGATGACTTTAAAAAAATTCAAAGCAGTGGAAAAATTGCAATGAAATTATCTACTAATAATTCTATTGTGGGAGTTAAGGTATGTTCAGATGATGATGACTATCTCTTAACTACATCAGAGGGTAAATGCATCAGAACACCTGTTTCTAAATTAAGAACTACTAAAAGTAGAACATCTGAAGGAGTAAGGGGTATAAAGCTTTCTTCTAATGATAAAGTTATTTCTGTGTCTATTTTATCTCACACTGAATCAACTAGTGCTGAAATTAAAGCATATTTAAAAATGCAAAGAGATAAAAAGAATGAACACCATGAGGAAGATGATGATGAAATTGAAAATGATGATGGCAATATCGAAACTGTTAACTTATCTGAAGATATGTTTTCTGAAATGCAAGCACGTGAGCAATTCATACTAACTCTTACAGAAAATGGGTATGGTAAACGAACATCCTCTTATCAGTTCAGAATAACAAATCGTGGTGGATCAGGAATTAAATGTATTACCACATCTAAAAGAAACGGTAATGTTTTAGCCTCATTTCAAATCGAAAATGCTGATGATATAATGTTAATTACAAAATCAGGACAACTAATTAGATGTCCAGTTAAAGATGTTAGGGTTGCTGGGAGAAATACCCAAGGAGTTAGTATTTTTAAAACGTCTGACGAAGAAAAGGTTGTTTCTGCATCAAGAGTTGAAATAGATGCTGAATAATTTACTAGAGCAATTTAAGTATTAGTTATATAAGATAAGTATGAAGAGAATTGCTATATATCCTGGCACATTTGACCCAATTCATAGAGGTCATAGCGATATTATCAATAGAGCAGCAAATTTGTGGGATGAGCTATATATCGCTGTTGCAGACAGTCCTCATAAAAACACTCTCTTTTCTCTTGATGAAAGAAAAGCAATGATTGATCATGAATTTAATTCTATCAAAAATATAAAAGTTATTTCTTTCAATAATTTACTTATAGATCTTGCTAGTTCTTTGGATGCAAGAATTTTAGTAAGAGGTTTAAGAGTTGTGTCAGACTTTGAATATGAATTTCAAATGCTAGGTATGAATAGAACAATGAATCCTGACATTGAAACAGTCTTTTTAATGGCTGAACCACAAAATCAACCAATTTCATCAAATTTTGTTAAAGATATTGCAAGACTGAATGGTGATATTTCAAAATTTACTAGCGCTAATGTTGCTAATAAATTAAAAGAAAGATTCTAATGATATCTATTTTAAAAGTTTTAACTATTTTTACATTTTTAACTACAGCAGCCTTAGGGCAGGAAGAACATAGTATGGTAAACGATCCAGAGAACAGTATCAAAATTGAATTAACAAGTGGCGATGTCTACATCGAGCTTTTACCAGATGTTGCTCCAGGGCATGTCGATAGAATCAAAGAATTAGCGCGAGAAGGTTTTTATGATGGCGTACCATTTCACAGAGTAATTGATGGTTTCATGGCGCAGACAGGCGATGGTCAGTTTGGCAACGGCACTGGTGGCTCTAGTAAACCTGATTTAAAAGCTGAGTTTAACAATACTTCACATTTAAGAGGGACTGTATCAATGGCTAGAACGGCAGTACCAGACTCTGCAAATAGT
>CERI01082459.1_pt1 | contig 10679 bp, 12 predicted proteins | sample 350261 | NCBI WGS metagenome assembly CERI01 (sample SAMEA2620979, study PRJEB7988) | marine metagenome | isolation source: saline water (ENVO:00002010), including
AGGAGAAAAAATTATGAATATATTATTTTTAGGAGCACCAGGTTGCGGTAAGGGTACGCAGTCGAAACTTATCATAAAAGAGTTTGGTATTCCCCAAATTTCAACAGGGGATCTTTTGAGAGAAGAAATAAAAGGCGGTTCAAGCCTTGGGAAAGAAATTCAAGATATAATGTCGACAGGTAAATTTGTCAGTGATGATTTAGTTCTATCCCTAGTCTCTAAAAAACTTGGCCAAGATGAATGCAAAAAAGGTTTTATACTTGATGGCTATCCAAGGAATATTTCTCAAGCAGAAAGTTTAGATGAACTATTTATAGCTAAGAATATTTCACTAGAATATGTCTTTTTAATAGATGTTCCTTTTGAGACTTTGATTGAAAGATGTACTGGAAGATTATTGTGTACTAGTAGTGGATATATTGGAAATACAGATAGAGGAGAAAAAGTAGGAGATAAGTGTGAAGGTGGCGGTGAACTATATCAAAGAGAAGATGATAAAGAAGAAACTGTAAAAAATAGACTGAACGTATACCAAGAACAGACTGCTCCGATAATAGAATTCTATCAAAATAAAAATATATTGCATAAGATGATTGGCGGCAATGACCCTGCTCTTTTATCTAAAAAAATATTAGAAATAATAAAGTCTTAACTATAAGAGGAGTCTGGTAACTCTCTCTATTTTACTATGGATTTCATGATATAATCACGGATATTATGAAGAAAGTGTTTTTAAAGAAAGCAAAAACTATAGTTTTGACAGCTGTTTTATACATTATTACAGGTAATGTAAATGCTTCGATAATCCCGAATATTTATCTTCCAGATGAAGAAATTTTAGAATTTTTAGAAACTGGGCCTAGTTGGCTTCCCAAACCTTATAAAACACCTATCAAACAAGGCACTCTAATTGAAAATGAAAACCTGCAGAAACTTGTTCCCGGTTTAAGCAAAGAGCAAGTAAAATTCTTACTAGGAACTCCTACAATAATTGATGTATTCCATTCAGAGCGCTGGGATTATATATATTATGAGAGGGTTAATGGCGTATTTTTGGCACCAAAAAGAGTAACAGTTATATTTAAAAATGAAAAAGTTGCTGAAATATATGACCAACATAAAATTATTAAGAAAATGGGCAAGGATGTAAATAATTCTTATAAAAATGCACCTGTAAAAGAAGCGGAATTAAAGGAAAATAGTTCATATACAGAAATAATTGTAGCAAAAAGAGATGATTATCTTACCGCAACTTTAAAGAATAAATTACCTGTATGCATAGATAATGAATTTGAAAACTACTTAACACAAAAAACTCTATTCAATGCTGATGAAGAAACCTTAGAAGTTAGATCAGATGATCAGAATCAAGATGAAGCAGGAATTTTTTATGCTAATGGGAATGTTGAAATTGAAAGAGCAAATGATTTAGTTAAGTCTAATAAAGCAAATTTTAATGCAGATACAGGAGTATTAACTGCAGAAGGAGATGTTAAATATCTTACAGAAGATCTAACTTTATATGCTAATAAAGGCGGTTATAATAGTGAAAACGATACTGTTAATTTTTCAGATACAACCTATCACTTCCCTGACCAAAAGAGACCAGGGAGCGGCAAGGCTGACGATATATTTATAGATGATGCTGGCGTTATATACTTAACTCCAAGTAGCTATACAACCTGTAGCCTAGATGATCCTGACTGGGAAATAACTTCTTCAAAGACTATTTTATATCGTGATACAGATAGAGGGCATGCTTATAATATCTTTTTAAAATATAAAGACGTTCCTATTCTTTATTCACCATTTTTTAGTTTTCCTTTGAGCAATGAACGTCATAGTGGCTTTTTATTTCCAACCATTGGAAGTTCTGGTGAAAGTGGAACTGTTATCTCAACGCCTTATTATTTTAATATTGCTGAGAATATAGACGCAACTCTCATACCAACAAATTTTTCTGGAAGGGGTCAGATGCTGGAGGCAGAGTTAAGATATAAAACTAAAAAGAGTGATACTGAGTTTGAATTAGCAAATATGAATAAAGATGATATCACTGGAAAGAATAGACATGCTTATTTTTTCAGAGATAATAGAGTCTTAAAAAATAATTTAAAATTGAGTAATGAGCCTGGAGGATGGGATGGGACTCTTATGACATCAAATATTGATGTGGGTGGTACATCAGACTTGACATACTTTGATGATTTTGGCAACACAGTTTCTAGAGTTGGAAGAACTCATATTAAAAGACAAGCAGAAATAACTAGAACAGATTATGGTTCATTTGGTTATTTAAATACATCTATTAGGACTACAGATTATCAGCTTGCTAAAACAGGTTTGATTGAACAATATAGTGTTTTACCTCAAATTAGAGCTAATTTTTATACTCATGAAAAAAACAAGGAATTAAAATATAATTTCAATGGAGAAGTATCTATCTTTAGTCATACCTATGATCATAAAGCTGATGGGACAAGAATAAGTCTATATCCATCTGTCGAGTATCCTTTTAAAAATCCAGGCTGGGAATTAACACCAAAAATAGGTTTAAAGCATAGAAGTTATAGTTTATCTAAAAATACTAATAATAGTATTAGTCAGACCACTCCAATATTAAGTCTTAGAGGTAAAATGATATTTGATAGAATGTCTGGGAAAAATATTCTTCAAACTCTTGAGCCCGAAGCATACTTCTTGTATGTTCCCGCACCCAATCAAGACGATATTCCTATATTTGATGCTGGAGAAAATGATTTACGGTATAACCTATTTTCAGAAAACAAATTTTATGGGGAAGATAGATTAAATGATGCAAAACAACTTACCTTGGCATTAAGCTCAAGCATGGTAGATACAAATAATGGCAATGAGATATTGAGAGCTACAATAGGGCAAATTTTCTATTTAGATGATAGGTCAGTAAATCTCACTAATAGTACAACAAATCATTCAGACTCATCTAATATAATGGGTTTAGTTAATGCTAAATTGTCTAATTACTGGAAACTAAGTGGTTATACAGAGTTTAACCCTCATGAGGGCTATGGTGAGAAAAATCAGGTAAGACTATCCTATAAGAGGCCTTATGGTAAACAAAATCAAATATTCAATACTAGCTATAGATTTTCCAGAGGTTCTCAAGAAGAAGTGGATTTTTCTGCGGTCATACCTGTCAATAATAGATTATCACTTGTGGGAAAAATTAATTATTCGTTCAATAATCAAAGAAGTAATACAGAAGGCACCTTAGAAAAAATGATTGGTGTTGAATATGAGAGTTGTTGCTATGGAGTGAAATTTGTTATTAGAGATTACTGGAACGGAACTAAGTTAGATAATGCATTTTATTTTGAATTCTTGCCTAAAGGTATAGCTACCTCAACTAACAAGACTGCAGAATTATTGAGAGAAGGAATTCTTGGATATCAAGATAATTTTAACTATGAATAAACTACTTAAATTTATATTAATAATATTACTTTATAACCCATCGCATCTTACTATGGCAGAGAGTTATGATGATAAAATAATGGCTATAGTGAATGATAAAGTTATTCTAAAGTCAGAAGTTCAACTTGCCATTAACTATCTTCCATCAGATATAATAGAAAAAGAATATATGAATATTAGTGATGAAGAAATAATCAGAAAAATTTTAAAAAAACTAATTGAAACTAATCTTTTAATTCAAGCTGCTGACAGATTTGGAATAAATATTTCTGATATAGCCCTTGAAAATAAACTCTCTGAGATTGCAAGATCAAAAAAAATGACTATAAATGAGTTAAGAAATAATATTATTAAACAAGGTCAAAATTATACTAACTATATTCAAGAGATAAAAAAACAAATGACTGTCGAAGCGCTTTTTATATCTCAATTTTATTCTAGAACGAATGTAACAGAAGAGGAAATTGAAAACTTTATCGAGAGGGAAAGAATTAATGAGTATGGTAATTTTGAATATGATTTAATTGAACTTGTTATTCTTGATGAAGATAAATTATTAGACCCAGATTATGTAAATGATATATATAAAAATATTAAACTAGAAGGTTTTATTAATACTCAAAATAAATATCCAAATGTACCTATTGATGTAAAGACTTTAGGGATTGTCAAACATGATAAGTTACCTGATATCTTTGTAAAAGCAATTCATGGGGTAAATGATGAAGAATACACAGAAGTTATTAGTAGTTCTAAGGGCTATCATATATTAAAAATTTTGGGATCAGAGAATAAGCAGTCATCATTTGTCAATGAATATAAAGTAAGTCATATATTGCTCAAAGCAGACGTAATGACGTCAAATGATACTATACGCGAAAAATTAATTAAAATGAGAAATGAAATAAAAAATTTAGAAGATTTTAAAGTATTTGCTAAAAAATATTCTGCTGATAAAGCCTCTGGTTTTAGGGGCGGTGATCTAGGTTATGTCAGGACAGAAGGATTGGTTCCAGCATTTGCAAGTAAAGTAAAAACTACTCCTATAAAAAAGATAAGTGATCCCTTTCAAAGTAGGTTTGGTTGGCATATTTTATACATTGAAAATATGAGGTCAATTGATGATACAAATACAATTGTAAGAAAAAATGTTGCACAAAGAATCAGGGTAGATAAAGCTCAACGTGAACGTGATGACTGGGTTGCCAAACTTAAAGATCAGGCATATATTGAAATCAAGGAGTTTTAAATTGAAGTTAATTGGAGTAACTTTAGGTGAGCCTGCGGGAATTGGACCAGATCTTGGTGTATTATTAGCTCAAAAGAATCTTAGCAAAAATATCATATTTATTACAGACCCTGATTTATTAATAAAAAGTGCAAAGATATTAAAGAAAAAAATTAATATTAATATTCTTGAAAATATCTCATCGAAGACAAAATCAGGTGATAAAGTAATCAATGTTTTACCCGTTATACTGAATTATACAAATATTCCAGGTAAACTTAATCCAAAAAATTCTGCATATGTACTCGAGACTATCAGAACAGCTGCAACATTATGCATATCTAATAAAATAAGCGCCATGGTAACTGGGCCGATAAGCAAGTCTGTTTTAAATAAAGGTGGGTATAAAATATCTGGACATACTGAGTTTTTAGCTGACATCTGTAAAAGCAAATCTGTAATGATGCTAATGAATTCATATATGAGGGTCGCACTGCATACAACTCATGTTCCTCTTGAAGATGTAAAAAAATATATTACTAAAGATTTGCTGACTGAAACAATCAATATCATCAATGAAGATTTAAAAAATAAATTTAAAATTAAAAAACCAAAAATATTAGTAACAGGATTAAATCCTCATGCTGGTGAGGATGGGATACTAGGCTCACAAGATGATAATATTATTAAACCTGTAATAATGAAAATGCAAAAAAATAAAATTATTGTAGATGGCCCAGTCCCTGCTGATACAGCATTTCTAAAAAAGAATATAGAGAAATATGATATTATACTCACAATGTATCATGATCAAGGCTTACCAGTAATTAAATTTAATAACTTCAAAAAGACAGTTAATGTAACTCTGGGGTTACCAATTACAAGAGTATCTGTAGATCATGGAACAGCATTAGATCTAGTAGGAACTGGAAATATAGATACCTCTAGTTTTCTAGAAGCTATCAAAGTAGCAAAATTCATAAGTAATGCAAAAGCATAAAAAAAGGCTTGGGCAACATTTCTTGCATGATAAAAATATCATCAATAAAATTATTAAAAATCTTAAAACAAGCACCAAAGATACTTTTATAGAAATTGGTCCTGGCGAAGGTGCATTAACAACTCCGTTATTAAAAGAAGTAAAAGGTATTATTCTGATAGAAAAAGATAAAGATTTGATACCAATTCTTGAAGAGAAATATAATGATAAAAAAGTAAAAATTATTAATAAAGATATACTTAAATGTGAACTATCAAATTTAATAAAAAAGAATACACGGATAGTCGGAAATCTTCCATACAATATATCTACAGAAATAATTTTTAGGCTCTTAACATTCTCTAAAGACATCCAAGATCTCCATTTCATGCTACAAAAGGAAGTAGTAGACAGAATAGTTGCAGACCCAGGAACTAAAATTTATGGAAGATTAAGCGTAATGACTCAAGTCTATTTTACTGTGAAAAAATTATTTGATATTTCTCCTAATGTTTTTATCCCTAGACCTAAAGTAGATTCAGCATATATAAGATTAGTTCCAAAGGATTATATATTTAATAGTCTTGAGCATGAGAAAAAATTCAGAGATATTGTAAATACTGTTTTCTCTGCTCGAAGAAAAATGATAAAGACTTCACTAAAGGGGATTATAGACAGTCAAGCATTACAGGAACTTTCGATTGAACCTAGTTCGAGACCAGAATCATTATCAATCCAAAATTATATAGATATATCCAAAAATGTTTAAAAAGATACTTTTATATATAATTATAATCTATTCCCTGGGGAATTATTTTCAATTCTTTTCTTGGTACCTAGGTGATAGCCAGATGATTATAGAAGATGCATTCTCTTTATCTCTTCACTCCTCATTACCAATGTTTCTTGCAATATTTTTAATCCACATTTTTTATTATCCAAAAATAAACAAAGATCATGCTTCCGTTATATCTTTTCCCCCTATAATATTTTTATTTTTTACAAACTCCGGTTTTTTTATATCAACCCTCAATCTTTACTTCTTGAAACTATATAATGTTCCAGAATTTTTAAATGTACTTCGCTCTTATGAAATTGGTTTATTATTAATAATTTCTGCATTAATTATATTTACAATTTCAATAAATACTTTTAATAAAGTAGGTGAAAACCCAATTCCAACATCTTCAACCACTCAAATAATTTCTGGTAGTATTTACAAATACACAAGAAATCCAATGTATTTAGCAATGTTGATTTTGCAGGCAGGAATAGGAATGTCTTTAAGCATGATGCATATTATCTTTTTTGTAATATTTACATATATCGCATTAAAATATTATGTGATTTTGCCAGAAGAAAAATATTTAGAAAAAAAATTTGGAACGCAGTATTTGGTTTATAAGAAGACAGTTAGACGTTGGCTTTAATGCATATGATGGCTATCATGATTACTGGATCTAGGGTCTATTACTTTCATAATAAGCATATACCTAACCTCATGGTCATCTCTTGTGATAATCATGATTTCCTCACCCGGCATAATATCTCTACGCATTCCCATAAACATTAAATGTAAGCCGCCACTCCCTAAAGATAATTCCCCATTAGCAGGTATCTTTAACTCTTCTAAATGTCTCATTTTAGCTGTACCAGAATCAGAATACTCCATGGCATGAACTTCGGTAGTATCAAAAACTGGAGATCTAAAACTCTTTAAAACTATATCCTTATTAGTATTATTTTTGAAAGTTCCATAACCGACATTTACATTACTTCCTGGAGGTGCTGTGTGTATGACACCGGAAATGATTTCCATAGCTACACTGCCGTCCTTTTCAGGTTTTACTCCTGTCATGAAGGCATTAGTATTAGTAGTTACAAAGATTCCAATAATTAAAAATGTATATAAGTTTTTCATAAAAATATTATACCTGAAATTAAAAGAAAATAAATTGATAAATAATGTTGATTGATCAGAATATATGATAAATTATATTTATCTATGAATGAATACTTACTAGAAATACTTGTGTGTCCTAAATCAGGTGGGAAGCTAGATTACTCAAAAGAGACAAACGAATTGATTTGCAAGACTTCTAAGTTAGCTTATTCTATAAAAGATGGCATCCCAGTTATGCTTGTCCAAGAGGCAAGAGCCTTGTCTGCCGACGAACTAAAAAAAATGTGATGTCATGAAAATAAATATTGGAAAAAAAATAAAAGATATTACGATAACCACTACTGATAATAAAAATAAGCTATCAGATTACCTGAACAAAAATCTCATACTTTATTTTTATCCAAGAGATATGACGCCTGGATGCACTACTGAAAGTATTGAGTTTAATGAAAATATATCTAAAATTAAAAGAGCTGGATGGAATGTAGTTGGAGTATCAAGAGATACCATAAAATCACATTTAAAGTTTATCGATAAACATTCGTTTAAATTTCCATTAATTTCTGATGAAGATGAAAAGGTCTGCAACATGTTCGATGTAATTAAAGAGAAATCTCTATATGGAAGGAAGTACATGGGTATAGATAGAAGTACATTCCTTGTTAGTACAGACCTAAAAATTATAAACTTATGGAGAAACGTCAAAGTAAAGGGCCATGTTGATGAAGTTATAAATAAAATTAAGGAATTAAAATGAATGAGTTTAATATAATACAGTTATTATTATTTACGATGGTAATACTAACCTTACTAAATGGTATAATATTTTTTAAAAAGCTTATTAAGCTTCAACAAGAAACCAATCAGCTATTATTAAAGATTTTAGCTAAAAATAAGAATGTGAAAAAATCTGATGCAATGTCGTCTGAAGAACTAGAAAAAATAAAACATGAATATTTAAAAAATATGAAATAACTATGTCTGATAATATATTCCTGAAAATTATTAATAAAGAAATTCCAGCAGATATATTATATGAAGATAAAATTTCTATCGCATTTAATGATGTAAATCCTCAGGCTCCAACTCATATACTCGTAATACCTAAGAAAGAAATTAAAAAATTAAGCACAACTGATCTGTCTGATCAGGATTTACTCGGTCATTTATTATTAGTAGTAAAAAAAATAACAGATAAATATCAGATTAAAGATTATAGGGTTGTAATAAATAATGGCTCAGAAGCAGGACAAACTGTTTTTCATTTGCATTTACATATTTTGGCGGGAAGAAGTTTTAATTGGCCACCTGGCTAATAAATGTAATTTTATTTTTTAAAAAAACCTAAAAACCTATCTAATAAATCTCCAAATGGGTTAACACGAAGTTTTTCTGATTCGACAGCTATTTCATCTATGCACTTAACTGATCTTGCTGCATATGGCCCATGAGATGTTTCTTCATAAAGCGCAACAATATCAAAACCATCTTCCAGTGTGTGCCCTATCTCGAAATTCTCATCTCTTGACTGAACCTGGCCTTTCATTAATGTTGGCATTTTTGCCAAATAAATTGGTTCACAATTTTTCTGCTTAGCTCTCTCAACTATCTTTTCATCTACTATTTTTTTTGAATCTAATTCTACCATTACAAAATCTGCTATCTCAAAGTAACTTTCTATATCAGATATATCATCATTTTCTTTAACTCTAACTCCAACAAGCATTTCATTTTTAAAATGTTTCTTTGCCTCGCTTATCATGTCTAGTCCAAATGTTTTGGGAATAGATAGATATTTAGGATTAATAACTTTAGCCAAGGAAAGATACTTCTCAAAATTTTCTGTATCAGTATCATCAGTATCTAAATAAACGCTTGTATCAAAATTTCTTTTAGAACACTGATCTCTAAATATATTCACTCTGTTAATAATAGTTTCTTCACCATCATTATAAACAACTCTAGCTATATCAACTCCATCCGTCCATTGTCTAGCTATACCAGCTGTAATCATTGTAAGTAATTCTTTTTCATCATCAGTTGATGGGCCTAAAGTTGCCATTATTAAGCTCAATCTATGTCTTTCACTTTTATTAGCCATGGTGTCACCGAAAATATTTAATAGATTCAGTATATTGTATAAAGACGTTGTTATCCATTAGATGATACTATTACATTAATGGAATAAAATTAATTAAATTATGATAGAAATACTAACCAATCTTAAACTCATATTTTTTGTAATGTTATTTATAATTTTATTTATCTTTGAGTCATTTTATTCAGAGAGGGAGTGGACAAGCAAAAGATTCTTCAGGTTATTCTTTCATGTAAAAATTGCTATTATTAATACTGTAATAATAAGATTCCCGACTATTTTCTTAATTATTCCATCATTAATGCTTATTACAGAAAATCAATATGGAGTTTTAAATAATATTGATATTAGCTTTGCTCTTAAAGCTGTATTCGGACTTCTTTTATTAGACCTTGCATATTACTTTTGGCATAGATTAAATCATACCAATTCTTTTTTATGGAGATTTCATTCAGTACATCATCTTGATACGCAGTTAGATGTAACTACATCACTGAGATTTCATTTCGGAGAATTATTACTATCATCACTATTTAAGACAATATTAATATTATTCCTAGGTATGCCAATTTCAGTTTTCATCTTTTATGAAATACTTCTATCAGCTTGCAATCAATTCCATCACTCCAATATTAAATTATCAGATAATCTAGATCAGATATTAAGCAAATTTATTGTAACCCCTAAATATCATACAAATCATCATACAGTTATGAAGGACTCTAGAGATGCTAACTATTCTTCAATACTAACTATCTGGGATTCAATATTTTTTACTTATAAAGATGCAAAAATTGAAGATAGGCAATATTTAGGCCTAGATGATAGATCCAAAGAATTCGGTTTAATTCAATATATTAGACATCCTTTCATAAAAGACCGTTGACACTCACTCCCATATTTGCTGTAATGAAATTACGCCGTTTTGAATTTTTCAGCTTGCCGGCGTTAAATAGCTAAAGCGATCGGGTTACCACCAATGCATTAGCGCATGGTGGTTTTTTTTTGGCAGTTG
>CERI01091028.1_pt1 | contig 10669 bp, 10 predicted proteins | sample 350261 | NCBI WGS metagenome assembly CERI01 (sample SAMEA2620979, study PRJEB7988) | marine metagenome | isolation source: saline water (ENVO:00002010), including
ACATATAAAACTTACTGAGGAAAATCGTTTGTATCTAAACGAGGTAAGATCAATGGGTTATCAATTCCTAAATTAGCTTTGCGCATCTCGGTTGTGATACCAATTGAAGCACCTAGCTCTTTTAATAATAAAAGGGTTGTATTGTTGTATGCACCATATGGATAACACATAATCCAATTTGAAGTCGGCGCACCAACTTCCTCTAAAAATTCCACAGAAGATAAAATATCAACTTTTTGCTTTTGAGAACTAATCCGATCAAGCCAATAATGCATCGAGCCATGACTGCCAACATACATGCCACTAGATACAAGCTTTCGAACTTCGTCAATATTCATATAAAGTCTACTAGAAAATTCAGCCTGTGGTATTCCAACAATTTTCTCAAACAAGATTGATGTAATTTCATTTCTTATTTGTTCGGGTAGCACATGCTGAAGCATTCGTTTAATAAATATCGTATCTGCATTATCAAATCTATTGGCGACACCATACTCCTTATAATATGCATGAATTTGCTCATTTGTCATTCCAAGCTGAAGACATAGATCATTTAAATCAGTTACTAGTTTATCAATGTCATCGGAACAGCCCAAAATATGATGAATTGAATTTACGTCCAAAATCTTATTCTCTTTAATTGCTACACTTGGTGGGAAGAAAGCACCACTTAAATTGCGGTTGATTAACTCTGGTAACACATATTGATAATGGTCTCTATATCCATCATCAAAAGTAAGCCAGCATGCTTTGGGTGGTAGCTCCTTATTTTTAATAATCTTATCTATTACCTGCTCGCTTGAAACTATTGAATAGTTATTCTCCAAAAAATCTAACTGTCTTTTAAATCCTTCTATTTCAAGACCCTTAATACCAGGAAATTCACTACCAATAATTGGTCGAATGTAATGGTACATAACAATCGTAAGATCAGTCATTAGCTTATATTCTCTTTCCTTATTCTTGGATTATCCTGGTCTCCATCACCTTTGAATAAGCAAGTTGGCCGATTATCAGTAGTGCAAAAATGGATATCAATATTCTTTTGTTCAAAAGGTGAGAAATAATCTGGAATAATAACTTTTTGAAAGTCTGAAACTACATCATAGTTTCCATTTATTAAAAGACTCTTATTAATATTAGAAGCGTACACATCGATATATTCATGGTATGATTTTTTTAGAGTACTCGCAAACTCATTTATTATTCTAGAGATCTTGTTGTCTTCAGCAAGCACATCTATTATTCTTATTGCTCTACCACTCAAATGTTGAACCTCTCTCGAAACAATCAGCCCTAAGTAAAAATTTTTTTCATATACTTCGTGAAAGGTATAAAAAAAATAAGGGTGATTTACATATCTTTTTAAAATATAATTTTTTGACTTATGAGGTTTTTTCTCTTTATATCCGCTTAATTTCATTAATTTTTCTAATGATAACTCAACTGATTTAGTTTTTTCAAAATTCCAAGAATCACTACATACAAAAGATTTTTTTTTCAAAGGTGGGATTGCAATTGAAAAGGTTTTGCACTCCGTATTGAAGGCAGCTAAGTGTAAAAGTTTACCTGTTTGAAACCCCATAAACTTAAAAACTGCAATATTTTTTTTGTTAATCCCCACACAAAACATGGATCTATGTTTTATATTATCTCTTAAATATTCAATTAGTTTTATTCCTAAAACTGGGTCTGACAGGTTGGGTATCACTTTCCAAAGAGCTAAAACAATATCTTGTTCATTGTTTTCTGGATCATACTGCATATAACCAAGCACTCCAACAATTCTATTGTTAGTATCTAATGCAAGAACAAATTGAAGGCTATCTTTATTCTTATACTGAAAATCAAAAAATATTTGATCAGTAGACAGAATGTGATTTTTTGCCCAATAATTCCCAATAAAAGACATTATTTCTTCTTTGTCGATATATTTAGCAAATCTTACTTTATAAGAACTACTCATTTTTTATGTTCTTGTAAAAGATCTACAAAATCTTGTACTGACTTTACTTCCTGGATATCTTCTAGTTTAAATTTAATCCCAAACTCATCTTCTAATGCAACAATTATATTGACCGTAGCAACGGAGTCCCACTCATCAATATCTGCAGAGGTGGAATTAAGGTTAATTTTCCCTTTTTTAACATCAAGAATATCTTGAAATATTTCAATAATCTTTGAAACACTCATTATAATTTCTATAGGACAATGTTAGGGTTATTGGGAATAGAATACTTTTCAAGATCAATTTCAAAAATTTGTGACTTCTCATTTTCTCCTACTAATAAAAATCCCATTTCCTCATATAGTTTAGAGACAATATGATTTTTTTTTGTTGGTATATATCTACCTCTCACTGTTTTGATGCCTCTATTTTTTGCTTCTTTTAGGAAGCTATATAAAAGTGAATGTTCTAGAGTTCTTTTAAAAACTCGACAGCTCATAAGCCAAAGATCTATTTCGATTTCCTCATCTATAATAGTACCTTGAATGAGAGCAACTAGTCCGTTATCACCAAACTTATCTATTAACCTAGCATAAAGAGAAATTTTATTTTTTTCCGCCATAACTTTTTCAACTTCTTGTAAAGACATCCTTTTCGTAGTTAAATTAAATTGATTTGTTTTATTAATAAGCTGAGAAATTCTTGAAAGGTACATATTTTTATAGGGGGCAATTTCTGCCTTCATTTTTAATGACTTTAGATATTCATCATAGCTTTCAAAAGTAGATAAAAAAATTTCTCTATTCTGATTATTTTTATAGTATTCGTTTCTTTTCACATCTTCAGATGAAAGTGAAGTTGTAGTAAATAAATCAGCACCATCTAAGATCGCTCTATAGTAAACCACATCATCACCAATTTCTGGAACTGAAACAAGTGATCCAAACTCTTTTCTAACAATATCTCTTTCAACTGGATTATCGTCAATAAAAACCAAACTCTCTAAACCTATATTGATCTCATTTGCAATTTCATGAATATTTTTACTTTTGGGATCCCAATTTGCCTTAAACGTAGTAAAATCTTCAAACTTCAAAACTGAGTCTGGATGATCAAAACCACTTTTGGCAGTTTCAAATTCATTTTTAGAACAGACAGCCAGTATAATTCCACGATCCTTTAGCTCTTTAATATACAAATGAAAATCTAAATATGCCTGACCGATAATTGTATCCCTACCTAGATCAATTCCTTCTTTTCCAACATCACCAATAACCCCTCCCCAGAGTGTATTATCAAGATCCAAAACAAGACATTTTTTACTTTTACCAAAGAGTGAATTAATAACATTGCTTAGAGTATAAGTTAAATGTGTAATAGCATTATAGCTAAGTGAATATTTAGAGGATAGCCATAGTGAGTAATCTTTCCACAAATTAAGTCCCATCTTTGAGGAAAGATAAAATCGGTCAATTATGTTTAGATATGATAATTTATTAGCCTCCTGTGATATCATTTGATTTAACAAAGTAATAGTTTTTGAGGATCCTGTATTTGAAGTTAAGCTAAAATTACCTAATGAACGAACTGCTGGCATTTCAAAATTGTCTTGAATCACAGAACAATTAAAATTCGTATTAAGTTTTTCCCAAACCTTCTGCATTTTATTTAATTCTATTTGAGCTTTTTCTTGACTAGATTTGTCAGAGTTATTTATTTCATCAATACTTTCTGGTGAAACATGAAGATAAACAATATCAGGTTTAAAATTGAAGAGTGCCTCATCATTAAAAATTACAACATTATGATGTTGACCATAGTCACATGTGTAAAAAATTGGTTTAAAACCAGATTTTAAAAGAAATAGCTCAAGTTGCTCTATAAGTTCAAAAGTAGTAGTAGCTCCCAATACTGCAATTTTAATATTAACTAAGCTTTCGTTTTCTAAAAAATGTCTTTTTAAAATTTTTTTTTTCCTCAAAATTTTACTTATATCAAAAGGATATTCAAGTATTTCAAACACAAACCTTCTCCATAATAAAACTACGAAAGTCATCTTTTGACTGCAATTTTTTTTTGAATATTATCGCAGGTAAAAAAATATTTTTTTTAAATTTAACCATATTTATTTCATACTTCAATATCTGAAGATTTAATTACAACATAAAATCTTTTTCCAGTTAGTTTTTTGGAAATACAATCAGTTTGATCAATACTAGAAAAATAAATAAATTTTTCTTTAGTCGTGCCAAAAAGTTTACAAATTTTTTCTTGGTTAAATGTTGATTGAATAGTACCCTTCTCATGTTGAGTTTTTACAACAAATTCGTCACTGAGTATCGTAGGGTCTCGCCCTATAAGGCTAGCATATATGATACCATTAGTTACCCTTTTTAAATCAGCAATATAAAGTTTAGCCAATTCAAAAGGCATTGAGTCTAGACAAGATTCTGCGACAACAAAATCAAAAAAATTATCTTTGAAGGGCAACACATGTGTAGTGTTAGATTGAACTAAAAATTTATTATTTTTTAATTTTTTTTTTGATGCATTTTTTTTAGCTATAGAAATTGCAACCTCAGAAATATCTATACCATAGGAGTCTATCTCAAAATCATTAAATGTAATAGCATGGGTTCCTATACCACACCCAAAATCAAGTCCACAAAGTTTTTGATTTTTTTCTTTATTTAAAAGCTTTGTCAATGATCCATTATTGTTGCGTTTACAAATAAATCTATTTAAAAATTTAACAACTTCAGCTTGAGGATACAAAATATTATTATCTCCTTGATTATAGCTTTCATTCCATTCTTTTTTAAAATTACTCATTTATGTTATGTATATTACAAATTTGTTTTTTCTAAGCAATGTAAATTATAAAAATTTTCATTATAATTTGATGATTACAGATCATCAAGAATACTAATAATTATTTTAGTTCGTTTATTAGTCTCCAAGTATTATTTTTTTTTTGCCATATATCGAGATTTCTAAATTTATTTTCTAACTCAAAAAATTGATTTTCAGTTATCTCATGATATTCTAAAAACTCTTCAAAATATTCATATGGAAATTCATATTGATTTTTTAAAACAATCTCAACAGCCTCTTCTCTCGTCATCCTTTTATTCCATATTTGATAACAACATTGATCTATTGATCTCCAAAATCCAAATTTTAAGAATTTTAACCAAAGGCCGATTTCACATAATTTTTCATCAATATTATCATAATCAATAGCATTCCCTGACAACCTACCTTTTCTTCTAGGAATAAATCTATAATTTTTTATAGCTAAATCATAATGTTTTTTGCCATCCCAACAGTGATAATAACCTAAATAAATACTTTTTATTTTTCTATTAACAAATTCATCTTTATCTGGATGATTATAAAAAAACAAACCAGTTTCATCAATTCTTCCCTCTACAAATTTATTAAAATCTAAATTCATAAAAAGGTCATTATTAATCAAATCTTCAGCTGATCCATCATTTTTTGCTGAATCAGCAACAACACCTCCAAATTCAGTTGCAATATCCTCACCCCAAACGACTAGCGGAGTTTGATAAAATAATGCTGTTCTTGCTACTGCTGCAAAAGTCACCTGGTGATCAGCATAATTAGGATTTCCAGTTTCAAAAAGTGCTAGTCTCCTAATTTTTTGTAAAATACTTGGTCTTACATTAATCTTAATTAAATCGACATCAATATGTTCTACCATAGAGTTTAGATTTTGTATGCCTTCATAGGTTTGTAAGTGCGCAACAACATTCACACATAAAACTTTCAAATTATATTTTTTACTCATAGTATAGGCTTGATAAGCTCCATCTTTACCTCCACTAACTGGAACTAGACATTCGTATCCATTTCCATTTGATCCTCTTACTTGATTGCATATCTCAGTTAATTTTTTTTCTCTTTTTTTCCAATCTATTTTATGCTTATTTTCAACAGATAGACACGCACTGCATATACCATCAGAGTTAAATTTAACTCCAGGTTTTGTATTTGGTAAAACACATCTTTTACAATACAACATTTCCATTATTCAAAATTTCCTTTAATTGATGGTTTTTTCCATTTTCTTTTGGTCATTCCACCCCCTGCTGACCTGTCCTCATGAGAGCCATAATTTTTATAATCTATATATCCCCTACCCATTAAAAGATATTTATTATCTTTAATTGTTGGTTCAGCATTTTTAGTTATAAGAAATTCACAATTATCTTTTAATCTTTTTGTAAAAGGATCGTCACTTTCAACATGATTGACTATTGTGTCTCTTAGAGACCAATTGTTGTCATTAAATTTCCATATTTTTTTATCTCGATATTTATCAACATATGAAAAAAATTCTTCTTCTTTCATACCTATCCATTCTAAAAACAAATTTAAATCATTTGGGTATTTATTAGTATATTTTTTTACCATTTTAATCCCTGTTTCTCTTGTCATTCTTTTTAATCTAATTTCTCTGGAGGCATGATCTGTAACTTTTGAATACCCATACTTGAGAAATTTTAAATAATCATGGAGACCTGCTGAATGAAAACAATGAACGTCTTCATAAGTATTAAATGTTCTTTGCATTTCAGCTGTTTCGTATCCATATTCATCTATCATTTGCTCATGCTGAGACTTTGAATCCCATCTAATGTAATTACTTAAGTAAATTCCTCTTACTCCAACTTTCTCGAGCTCATCATCGTAAGGATAAATAAATTGTTGAACCTCGCTTCTTAAAACTTTACTTTCACTATGAACTAAGTCTTCAGCAGATATTCCCATCAATGCATATTCTTTTCTACATCTGTGTGTCATTTCTACTTCATCTAAATGTGAAAACATTCCTGTTTGTTCCGACCAAGGATGCACACCCCATATAATAAGAGGGATTCTAAATTTGACAGCAACTTGGACTGGGAAAGTAGTGTAACCAGCCAAAACTTGCCAATAAATTGAACCATATTTTTTTATAGTTTGACTAGTTATCTTTTTTAAATGATTTGGTGAAATTGTTGAGGTCACCATATCGCAATCAAAAACAGTTGTTAAATTTGCAAGATTGCGAATTCCTAATTTGGTATTATAGTGGGAATTGTAATTTACCAACAATGGATTCATGCCTAACAAGTTTTTAGCAACATGAACAATATAATAACTATCTCCACCTCCTGTGACTGGAATAATACAATCAAAATTTTTTTTACTCATAATTTTTGAATTATGAGTAATTTTTTTAAGTTTATGAAATTTTTCTTCCCAATCTAACTGGTCTTTTTCTTCATGAACTCTACAGCCCATGCATATACCATTTTTATCAAAAATCATTCCATAAGGATGATTTGATGGATACAAACATCTTTTACAATAGATCATATTATATCTTTTTTGCCCTTTATAAATTCAACTTTCGAAAGATCTTCTTTAGACATCATCATTAATCTACCGTTATTATCAAATTGCCTTCCCTTATAAGTTGCTTCACTATCCATCCTTACATCTATATTAGATTGAAGTAAATTCATCTTGGCTATGATTGTGCTGTGCTCTATGTAATGAAAAATATTTCCAGCAGCCACTGCAGATGCTTTTCCATCAACTATTCCAGAGGCAAAATGAGAAAAGTCTCCTACACCACCACATGCAATTACGGGTATGGATACCACATCAGTAATTTGTTTAATTAGCTCAATATCATATCCAATCTTAGATCCATCTCTGTCAATAGAGTTTAAAAAAATTTCCCCTGCTCCTGACTTTTCAACTTTTTTTGCCCATTCAGAAGCAACTATATTTGTTGGAATTTTACCAGAATATTTATAAACTCTATAAACTCCATCTTTATCTAATTTACAATCCATTGAAACAACAGCACATTGACTTCCAAAAATATCAGCAATTTCTGTGATGAATTTTGGGTCATTTATTGCACTGGAATTTATTGAAACTTTATCAGCTCCAGATCTTATTAACATTCTAACATCCTCAACGTTTCTAATGCCTCCTCCAACAGTAAGAGGTACAAAACATGATTTTGATAAAACTTCTAGAATTTTAATATCAAATTTTCTATTTTCTTTAAAAGCACTAATGTCTAAAAAAATAATTTCATCGACGTCCCATTTATTTAGACGTTCAAGAGGAAACTTAGGGCTGCCAATGGGTAAATATTTATCAAAACCTATGCTCTGTACAATTAAATCATTTTTTAAAAGTAAACATGCTATTAATCTTTTTTTTAACATTTCTTATTCCGATTTTGTTTTTCTAATGTAGTTAACAAAATTATTTATTAAATATAGACCTTTTCTCTGACTTCTTTCTGGATGAAATTGCACGCCAAATACATTTCCTTTTTGAACAGCTGCATTGATATTTTGTCCATAATTCGTTGTTGCAACTACATATTCATCATCACATTGAAATTTATATGAATGAACAAAATAAAAAGATCCTTTATCATTTATATTTTGAAAAAGAGGATCCTTTAATTTTATATTAACTTCATTCCATCCTATATGTGGTAATCTATATCCAACTTTCATTGGAATTTTGCAAATATTTCCTGGTATTAATGAAAGTCCTTCATAAGTGCCTCTTTCCTCAGATTTATCTGCTAATAATTGCATTCCCAAGCAAATACCTAAAAGCGGAACCTTTTGTTTAATTACTGCTTCTTTAATTGGCTCAATTAATTTTAACTCTTGTAAATTTTTTATTGCATTACCAAACGCACCAACACCTGGTAATATTATTCCGTCTGCATTTTTAATTTCTGAAGGATCATTGATTATCTCGACTTTGTTGTTCAATAATTCAAAAGCGTTTTTAACAGAACGAATATTGCCCATTCCATAATCAACAATTTTTATATTTAAAGCATCTTCCATTTTTTGTACTTTGTAAGCAATAATTTATTTGCTCATTTATTTTATAGATATATTTTATATCTAAATATAGGATTAAATTACTTTAATTATATTTTTTCATCATATTCAATTGTGTAAAAACCTGAGTGATTTTTTTTATCTAAAAAATTTTTAAAAACCCATTCTGCTACTTTAATTGGAGATAAGTAAACATCACTTATATTATTAGTGTTTGTTTGATCGGTATGCATTTTTGGCAATTTGAAATTTAATATAGTAAAATCTGGGTATTTTTTGCTAAAATTTAAAAGCTCATTCTCAATTGCTTTTTTTGCTTCATAATAATGAGCAAATCCAACTGGTTTGTCTTTTATATAAGTCGTAGAAATGTTAATAATTGTAGCATTATTATCCAAATATTTTTTAAAAAAATTTATATCCCTCATAGTCAAGTTGTAAAATTGATTAAACTCTTCTCTAAACTCTTTTTCAGAAAGTTCCGAAGGATCAATTTTTTTAATTGAAGGTGCAGCGTTAAGAATTAAACAATTTAATTTTTTTGTCTGAAGAGTATCAATAAATTTCTTTTTATTATTAAACTTTATAACTTTAAATGATCTTTCTTTTGATTGAATAAATTTTTCAATTTTTTTTGCGGTATTATCATTTCTAAAATACGACGCATAACACGTTGCATTTCTAGAGGCAAATAATTGAGAAAAAATACTCCCAACACCTCGTGTTCCACCAGTTATCAAACAAACTTGATTTTTTAGTAAAGAATTTTTATACTTAAAAAAGTAGTCTTCTAAATAATCTACGGGCAAAGGTCTGGAAAAAGAAACCATTGTAATAGATGAGCCTAAAGTAGTTTGAAAATATGACTTGTGTCTTTTTAGAAGATCATGAACTTCATTATTTTGATAAAAAAAATTAAGATTGTTGTCTCTAATAATCAATTCAAACTGTATAAAAATAGCTTGTTGGCCAGGTGCAACCATTCCTACCCAATAACTACTCCAAGCCAGAATCTTCAATAACCAATCGTTTATATTTTGAATTCCAGGATAATTTTTAATGATTTCCTTTTTTTTTTTATCATTTGGAAAAGTATTCCAATTTGGATTTTGACCTAGAAAAGTGTCATTACCAATTGAGTTTAATGAAAAATTCAAAGATTTCTGTTTTTTACTTTCTAATATTTCTATTTTTACCTTAGTATAAACAGTGTTGCCTTTAAAAATTTTTAAAGAATATTTATTAACAATCTTTTCTATTAAAAAGTTATAAGCTTTATTCAGCATTATTGTTTTTTTAAAATCTATCTTTAAAGATTTTATATCAATTCTATTTATTTTGCTTTTTGAGAGTAAAAAAAATACACTAGCCATCCCATACAATACTCTATCTGAAAAAGGAGTTCTTGACGCATACTCTTCGTTTGTATGAAGAGGATTTTCATCTCTGGAATAAAAACGGAAAGATTGAAGATGCTTTTCGGTAAACAAAATTTTATCAGTTTCCATTTAATTTCTATCTCTAGCTAAAAAATATTTATATAAGATAACTTAACTATAATACTGTTTTCTTTTTTTATAATACTGCTTATTAGATTAATTTTGTGAAATTTTATTTAACTAGATTAATAAAAAGCAATTAGGATATATTTAGTTATTTTTTTAATTGTTAACTGATTTTTTCTCTAATTTGCTGGAGATTTAAAAGTTTAATTATATTATTTTTTAAAAAACTCAGCTAGTTACAAAAAAGGTTTTGAATTTAAATATCAATTTATTCTAATGAAAATTTTTTTCAGTGCATAAATCAAGCCAATTGAGCT
>CERI01009186.1_pt1 | contig 10665 bp, 12 predicted proteins | sample 350261 | NCBI WGS metagenome assembly CERI01 (sample SAMEA2620979, study PRJEB7988) | marine metagenome | isolation source: saline water (ENVO:00002010), including
GAATACATCATAAATTCACTATTATATGGAATATCCAACATTTTTTCAAATAATTCCTTATTTTTTTTTTATATTATTCTTTGCAATAATATAATTATGTTTTATACATTTATATGTTTTATTCATATTTTTAATTTCTTTCAATTATTATTAAGAATTTAAAAATTATTAATTTATATTGTATGGACGAAAAAAAAATGATATACAAATATTATTAATTAAATATATGCTTTCTACTATGTTTAATGAAAGATGCGATGATACTTATTTCTATCTTGGAGGATTAGAAAATATGATTAACGAAGAATACGAAGAATACGAAGAATACGAAGAGTATAATGATGATTATCTAAATTTTTATGACGAAATTGTGGACTATTATGATAGTTATTTTGATGATTATAATGATTATTAATTATTATGATATTATTTCTTTCCATCTTTTTATTTTTTCAGAATAAGGTAAATTATTCAATGATGTATCAATTTTATATTCTGGTTTTTTTGATAAATTTTTATTATTATATAATTCTTTATAATATGTATCTGTTTTATGGGCGGTATGTAAATACATATCAATTTTATTAATTTTTTTTTTTGTTCTAATAATATCACTATAATTAGCATTTAATAAATTTTTAGATATTTTTGGTTTGTTAATCATAAAACCCTTATCGAAATCATAAAATATTGTTGTTTGATTCTTCATTATATAATATCGCCTATTACTTAATTAATATTATCATTTTTTATCACAATTTTTATATACTAAAAATTACTATAAATTTTATTTGATAAAAATATTTCATTTTCATCAATTATAGGTAAATCATCATCTAATATTATATCATCTTCAATATTATAATCTAAATTATAACAATTAAAACATTTTAATAAATTTATGTATATATTATTGTAGCTCATTATATAATTATCTTATAATTTAAAATTTTAAATACATATTATCAACGATTCCTCTTAATATCAATAAACTATTTTTTATCAATTATATCATAAAACTAATAATTAAATATAAGCGTTGTTATAATATTGATTAGAGCGTTGGTTTTATGAGTCAACTGTCGGGTGTTCGTTTCTCCCAAGAAGCATTTTTTTATATTAATTATAAGTAATATGAATAATTTTATTATATTTTTTATTCTTGTTATAATTATAATTTTTCTTAATTCTAATTATGTTGAGAAATTTTCTACATGTAGTCCATGCACTGACGTTCAAGAGGTGATTGGAGGCATATGTACAAATGTATTATGTTCTGAGGGACAACACCTTGTGAGGGCTAGGAACAAGAACACAAATCCATATTGTGCGAATTGTCCTCTTAATACTTACCAATCAGAAGAATCACATAATAATATAAGTTGTAACAATTGTAGTAACACAGAAAAAACGCAGTCGATGGCTTCTATAAGTGCTAGTTCATGTGTTCCTGATACTTGTAATAAAGGTACGAAACTAATTCCAAGAGTTACAAGCAACTCATCTCCTAGCAGTTGCAGTCCTTGTCCTCCAAATAAATATATTGATATTGATAACCATCAAAATACTAGATGTAACACGTGTACTACAGCTGATTGTTCTACAACAGGTATAAAATCCGTTTGCACTCCTAGTACGAATAAGCAATGTTATACAAAGGAAGAATATGATTTTTTTGAACTTCCCCCCCCTGCTATATTTGAGCCAGGGTACCAGTACAGCGGCTACGGACGGAGCTGGTGGGTTCCAGAGAGGATGGTGGGGAATATTGATAAATATGGTGGCGATCTGACGGTTGACACGGATTTTAAAGCGGAGCGCGGATTTCCTGCTTATTATAATTGGATAAATGCAAAAAATGAGGATGATAGCAGTAAAAACTTGAAATGGAATTTTGAAACTAATTGTGATTTCTACAATTTTGGATTTGTTGAAGCATATAAAGAAAATTGGTATCAAGGTACAAACGGCAAAGGAACAAAATTTTTGTTAGACCGTAGCACGTGCAAGACAGGCGGAAGCGGCGGCGACATACTCGATCCTCTGGGAGAATGGTACATGACAGTCAGTGATATAGAAGTTACACCATACATCCAAGTTACTTTACCTAGTGGCTATGATAAAGTAAGAATAAGTTATAGGCAACCGAAAGGAATTGGGAACGCTTTCTGGGAAGGGTATAGCAGTGGTAGTCGCTTGGGCTTGGAACCTGAAAAACGAGGTCAGATCCTAGTAACTTTAAACAACCAAGAGATTAGTAGTAAATATGGACCTAGTTTTACTGAAACCCAAGAGTGGGGGCGCATCGGCAGTAATGGAATAGATAACGACCCTGAAGACCTCACGCACGACGCCAGAGATCAATTCCGAAGTAAATACTATAACTGGACAATAGCGAGGCCAGAAGGCGCGGAGTCAGCTACAGTAACAAATTGGATAGATTATACTGCCGGCGCAATATTAAAAATAGAAGGAAAACACGCTAAAGATTTGCCGATGTCCGATTATTATTACGAAAAATGGGATTATGGAATGGGTGATTGCAAGAACGGTATAGGATACAACAACAGACCATATGATACGTACGACACCACGCGTGGGCGTAACCCTATTTATTGTAGTGGATCGTCCTCGCCATTAGCAGGCGATTACATAAGTACGTGTAGCGCAGCTGGGACCGATCCGCTTGACACGCAAAATCACATATGTACTGAGGACCAAAAGGTAGGCACGAGTTGGTATAATAGATATTGCAAAAAATGGGGATACAGTGAATTCTGCATGAGAGCATGTAGCAAATGCTTCATAAATAACACAACCACAGGTGATAATTCTCAAGCCGACACACTGCAGAGGACGATGTTAAATATGAAGACAGCTATAGGTGGTAAATTTAAAATAGAAGTAATAAATAGTAGTTATTAAAAAAAAATGATTATAAAAAAATAAATAAATATATAGTTAGGCAAGTGTAATGGATAAAAAAATAAATCATTTTTATGAATTAGATGAAGATTTACAAGAATATATTTTAAGTAAAGTAAGAAATCCTCAACCTATAAATTTACAAAAAGATATTATAAATTATAAAATTAGCAAAGATAAAATATTTAAGAAATATATAGAAAAAGGATATGATTATGATATAAATAATGAATTTTATATATATTATCAAATAGAGAATGATTTATTAAGATATTATAATGATGATGTAGCAACAATGTATGGTTTAACAGAAACAAATATAGAAAAATTAGAAAGAATATTATCTATAAAAATAAATATGGAAAAAAGTAGTAAAGCGTTAGTAGGAACAAATATAATGCATACGTGTAATATAAATGTAAATATGCGTATAAATATGTTAATAGGATGTTTAACAATTAATGAAAGAGAAGAATTTATATCATCTTTAAAATATTAATGCAAAAGAATGATCGTGCACATTATAAAAACAAATTGAAGTAATAAGGACTTAAATTAAAATAAAATAAAAAATCACAAATAATAGCAAAAAACATATAAATATAAGTAAATATATTTATAAAAATTGATTTTATTTTTATTTTAAATAATAAGTATAAATGCATACCGGTATTATTTCATTTGCAAATAGAATAGCATTTAATATAAAATCAAATGATATTAAAGATATGATATTAGATAAAATATATAATTTATATAATATAAAAATAATTCAAAAACATTATTTTAATTTAACAAATAATAATATTAATTTTATTAATAATAATTCATACCTATGTTGTTTAAGAAGTAATGGGAATCCTTATTATGTATTTTTCACATTATATAATAATGTTCCAATTATTTATTACATTGATAAGAAAATTCATCCGAATTATCAAAAACCAAGAATAATATTAGTAAGAGGTTTATTTGATAAATCTTTATTTGATAATACATTATTAGATGGTGAAATGATTAAAACATATGATAATAAATGGTTATTTGTAATAAATGATATAATAGGTTATAAAGGGGTCCATTTAAAAAAGAAAAATTTAGAATCAAGATTAGAAATATTATATAATTTATTAGAAAATGAATATACACCGGACAAATTAATAGACGTATGTACTTATAAAATTAAAACATATTATCATTTAAATAAGAATAGTATAGAAGAATTAATAAATATTTCAAAAAAAATAAATTATTCAAGTAGAGGTATATATTTATGGAATTATAATTTAAATTATAAACCAATATTATATAATTTTAATGAAGATAATATAATAAATGTAGTGCGTAAAATTAAAGATGAAACAAAATTCAAAACATTAGATTCATTATATATAAATAAGACGGAAGAGAATAATAATGAAAATAATATAATAATGGAAAGTTCTAATAATTTAGAAGAAGATGAAAAAATTTTATGGGTATCTAAAACAGCAGATCCAGATGTATATAATTTATTTTTAAAAGAAACTCAATCAAATGAAAAAAATATTGGTATAGCTAATGTGTCGAGTTTAGAAACAAGTAAAATGCTAAGATTAGCATTTAAAAATAAAAATGCATCAACATTAATAAAATATAAATGTAAATTTAATAATAAGTTTAATAAATGGAAACCATTATATGTAGTAAATTAAAAAACATAATTATTATAGTGTATATACAACCATATAAACATCAGAATTTTTTTTTAAAAAATTTATATTATCATTATTATATATTCTAATGTTAAGATCATCATATAATATATAGTTATTTGTTTCCTCATCTTTGCAAATAGCATAATAATGTCCGCCGTCTAAATTACCAATATGTATACCACATGAAGATAAATTATAATTTACTTCTAAATTTAAATCAGATAATATACAACCATTTTTAATATTAATTTTATTATTAATATTAACAGGTTTATTATTTTTTATGTTAATATTAACATATCTTTTAATAAGAAATATTAATGTATTAGGCAATTTCCATAATTTATGACTCTTAATATATTGAGTACATTTATTACATTTTTCGCATTTCCATTCATCATGATTAGTAGTAGTTTCTAAATAATTACGTAATAACGTAGTTAATGTAATAGTATCATTATTATTATCTGGTAAATCTAATTGTATAGCAATAAATGGTTCGAAATTATATGAAGAATAATTACAATTAGTACATTCTATAGTATTTAATATAATACCTTGAGTATTTTGTAACAAATTACTAGTTTTATTATTATTTAAATTATTAATAATATAATTTGCTTTTAAATTAATATTAGGATGATTTAAATTCATATTATCATATTCTTTTAAATATGGTAATTTAGGTGTTAAAATATTAATTTCATCAGAAATTTTATCAAATAATAAAAACCATAATTCAGTAATATCTATTTGTTCACCTAAAGTGAAATGATTTAAAAATAAATATAATGCATTAATAAATTTATTTGGACTAACAGATTTTTTATCAATATATAAAATTTTTAAAATTTCTTTTAATTCAATTGATAATGTATTTTCTGGAATATCTTCATTTAAAATACCATTTCTTAAATATTTATTTCTACATATTATTTGAATTAAACTATTTATAGCACAAGTAGAACCTAAATTTTTTAATCCTTGCATACTATTTTATATATTTTATATAATTTTATATAAAGAAAAAAAAATGATTAACTTATTTATAAACGAAATAAAGTAATATGGATATTAATTATAGTGAATTTTATAATATTATGTATGATGAAGATTTACATGATTATATTAATGTAAATATGAAACACAAAAACAAAGAAATTAAAGAATATAATTTTAGAAAAGATATTATTATAAATTATTTTCTATATTTAAAGAAAACAGAATTAACCAATAAAAATTATCACATATATTCTACATTGTATGATGAAAATTATAAGGAATTAAAAAGAGAGGAAACTAAATCACAAACAAAAATTATTCCATATATTAAAACTCAACAATACTTAGATGATTGTAAAGAATATGAAGAAGAGCAAGATTGGAATGAAGATAAAAGATTACATTATAATGCATTTTTTGGAAGATATAAAGATCGTCTACATATAATAGAGTATTATGAAAAAATAAGAGAGGACGAAGATAATAAGGTATATGAATTTGAAGAAGATAATAATTATGAAATGTTATCTGATTATTATTCTGATATTGATGAATATGATGATATATACAATGAAGAGGAAGAGGAAGATGATGATGAATATGAATATTAAAATAATTAATTTATGTTCTCCATTTATGTCCACAAGTAATACAAGTAAAGAATATCGTCATAGATTCATCACCTGATCTGGTTTGTAATTCTTGATATGATATTTTATTATTTTTACATTTACCACATTTAATAGAATCAGTCATAGAAACTTGTTTAATAATATATGCTTCTTTTAATTTACGATTATGTTTTTCAATAATGCTAGCCCATTTTTCTGGAAATAATTCTTCTTGTGACATATATGCTAATTGATGTGGTAAAAAATCTTTATTTTTTAATCTAATAATAAGATTTTTATTTCCTAAATATGAATTAGATAATAAATTAGAATATATAGCCCTAGCAATATTAATATATGCATTTAAAAAGGCATTAGAAGTCCATGATAATTGAATTTTTTGAGTTATTGCATAATCTAAAGAAGCATTAAAAATTCCAATTTCTAAATCATCTATTTCAATATCAGAAATAGAATTACATTTTTTTTTAAATAAATTTTTTAAATTATCTCTAATAGCATTCTTATTATTATCATTATCATTATTATTTGTAGTCATAATATAGTAATTATATAATATAAATATCAATTTTTTATATAAATATATAAAAATATAAAATATTATTCTTAATAATAATGGTGTATATATATTTAACAAATGATAATTTAAATTCTTATAACATTTATAATTCAAATGTGAATGAGTTGGATAAAATAGCAAATTTAACAAATTTGCCTATTACAAATAATAGATTTATATCTTTTAGAAAAGAAGAATTATCAAAATATAATAAAATATTAAACAGAAATGGATATATATGTAAAATAAATAATAATCTATCTAAATTATAATATAAAGATTATAAGGATTATAAATAAATAATGATTTATTTAATATCTAAATATATGAATGATATAAATAAAATATATAATTATATAATAAATAATAAATTTAAAAAAGTAGATTATTATAACTGTATGTCTGAATTACTTATATTATTAAAAAATACTTTTAATGAATTAAACAAAATATATACTAAATATGTTATAATTCCTAAATTAAGAAAGTTTATATAATTTTAGAAAGTATTATCTAATAATAAATTATATAATATAATAGGTATACTATCAATATTTGTATTTAATATTTTATTTATTTTTGATATAATTTTTTTTTCAGATTCACATATTTTAAATTTAGTTGTTTTTGTTGTTCTTAAATACCATATTTTTTCTTTAGTATATAATATATATTTTTTTAAATTTTTAATATTTTCATCATTATATTGATTATCATTATCATTATTATCATTATTATCATTATTATTATTAATATATTCTGTATTTTTTTCAACTTTTAGTTTAATACCTTCACTTGTTTCTATAAATCCTTTAATTGATATTTCATTACTATGTTCCTTTTGATGACATTTCTTACATAATGGTACTAAATTATGTTCTATATTTTTATGATAATTTTTAAAATATCCATTACTATCGGCATCACTTTGATAATTTATATGATGTATATCATCAACATTTTCATGACAAATATTACATTTATCTATTAATATATTTTTATTATAATGTGATTTATTTAAACTAATAATAAAATTATCAAAACCTTGTATTTCTTTTCTTATATTTTCAGCATTTTGCATAAAATCTTTAGGCATATCTAATGCTTTACAAACTTCTATACCATATACAGATGAACCATTACCATCTTTTATTTTCCGTTCATAATGAATAATATCATTTACAATTGTAATATGCAAATGAAATATTTTAATTAAATTATTTTTAATATTATTCTTAATTATATTTATATTTATTAATTCATGTAAATGTGTTGCAAATATAAAACTAGAAGATTTATTTATTAATTTATCAATTGCAGCAGCTACAATAGAAATTCCAGATACTGATTCTGTACCATTACATATTTCATCACCTAATACTAAACTATATTTATCAGATCTTTGTAATATATTTCTTAATTCTGACATTTCAACTGTAAAACTACTCATTCCTTTATAAATATTATCTACACCTGATATTCTAGTAAATATATGATGATATGGTTGATAATATAATTCCGATGAAGGAACAAACATTCCTGATTGTGCCATTATTATATTTAATCCAATTGTTTTCATTAATGAACTTTTACCAGATGCATTAATACCATATAATAAAATACCATTTTTGGATAATTCAATATCATTTCCGATATATTTTATATTAGGATTTAATCTTTCTATAATAGGATGTCTAATATCTTTTCCTTTAATTAAACCACAACAATCATTTTCATTATTAATTAAAGGACGATAATATCTAAATTCATATGCATTTCTAGCATTACAACATGATATATCAATATTAGCAATTTTACTTATTATATCTTCTAATTTTTTTTCATTTAATTCAATAAAATTATTAATAAATTTTTTGTAATACTTAATTGCTAATTCAGAAATATTTGATAATATATTATTTAATGTTAATGTATATTCTTGCAATTCGTTTGATATTAATTTATAATAACTTTGTTGTGATAAACTAATTGTTTTATAATTATTTATAATTGATGGTGAAATACTTTTAGCAACTTCATATCTTTTTTTTGTAATATATATATAATATCCATCCTTATCAGAATATTCTATTTTACAATTAGTATCCTCATTTACTCCTAATTTTGATATAGTATAGCATTGTAGTTTAATTTTTTCATATATTAAATTATATTTTGTTCCTAATTCATCTATATCTGTATAAACACCATTATTAAATATATTTCCTTTTATTTCATTTATATTATATTTACTCGCATTATCTAAGTTTAATATGTTATATGAATTTATTATATCTGTTACTATTTGTATTTCTTCCTCTAATTCCAATAATGTAAATATTTCTAAAACATTTTCTAATGATGAATCGAAACCGCACCATTCATGAGGATGTAATTTAGTAATAATAATTTTTCTTTTAATTCTTTCTAAATCTAATATTTTATTTAAAAATTTTGATAATTTTTTAAATAGTGTATCTTTTAACATTTTATCAATATCATCATACCTTCGATTTAATATATTTTTATCTATAATTGGATGTAATAATCTTTCTTTAAATAATCTTGATCCAAATGATGTGTTACAACGATTTAAAATATTTATTAAAGATTTATCATTATTATTCAAACTAATTAAGTTTAATTGTAAAACACTATCATATTCTAAATTTAAATATGTATTATTTTCTAATATTTTAGGTTTTAATATATTATTTGTTATATCTGCATTATGATTATATGCAAATTGTAATAAACTACAAAATGCTATTCTTCCTAAAATTAACAATTCTATATTTAATGATTCTATAATTGATAATTGATTTTTAATATTATTATACACTTTTTTTAATATTACATCTTGATATTTTATATTATCCATTACATCAATATATTCATATGAATTCCATAAATAATGTATTAATATATTATTTAGGTTTATATTTTTAATAATTTCATTTTTATCTTCTTCTTTTATACTGTCATTTGATAAAAATATTAATTCACATGGATTATATGCTATTATTAATCGAAATACTTCATTATTAGCTAATTCTAAATCATCTTTTGTTGAACCTGTTTCATAAACAAAAGATGAACCAGTTGATATATCAATTCCTGCTATTCCTACAACAAAAAAATCTTTAATTTTTTCATAATATATTAACATCATATAATTACTTATTTTTGAATTTATATTTACATTCATTCCTGGACTTAATATTTCGGTTAATTTTCTTATTGGTGATGGTGCTTCAGAAATTTGTTCTATCATAACAATGGTATAATTATTTTGCAATAATATATTTTGATATTTAGAAATAACATATAAAGGAAATCCAGCCATTAACGGATTATGTAGTCCAACATCTTTAATATTTTTATTTTTTTTTGATATTGTTATATTACATAAATCTCCTATTTTATATATATCTGAATCTATTTCATCTTCAATAGAATATAATTCAAAAAAATTACCAACTTGCATTAATACTACAGTTTTTTCTCCATATTTTTTTTTATTTTCTTTTGTATAAAATAAATAATCGTCAATTATCATTGACAGTATATTGATAATAAATATTAAATTATTTTTATATAAAAAAAATTTCAATTTCTAAAGAAATCTACTTTGAAAAAAATTACTCCTTTTATACTACTCGGGCATTAAATAGTATCAGCGATTCCTCATGATCTACAAAACAATAGTTATGTATCTCATATTCTTGACAGATTGTCTTCTAAATACTAAATAATGTTAGTCCTTTTTATATAATTAGGTTAATTTTTTTCCCCCATCTTTCAGGGTGATAGTAACTTTAAAACTAAGAATCATTTTTTTTAATTTTCA
>CERI01284179.1_pt1 | contig 10650 bp, 11 predicted proteins | sample 350261 | NCBI WGS metagenome assembly CERI01 (sample SAMEA2620979, study PRJEB7988) | marine metagenome | isolation source: saline water (ENVO:00002010), including
TAATTTTGTCATTGATGATGGGGCTATTTTTTCTTTATGATTATTGGCGATTATTATTTCATCTAGATCTGGATCATATAATAAATAATGACCTTCTTTAATATTTTGAAGCTTATATTTAGTATATGCATTGCTATTAAAGGATAATAAAAATAATAAGAGAACTATTGATAATATGATTTTAAATGCATACATTATTATGCACCATCAAGGATATTTGAAATTTTTTGCTTTCTTCTATAATCTGATCTTTCTTTAATTAATACCATGCTATTTTTAATATCTTCTTGGCTTCTTGATTTGCTAATTTTATCGATATTTTTTTGAATATATGCGTTTCCAACTAGCAAATACTCTTTATTGTCAAACCTTGTTGGTATACCAAATGCATCTTTTTTAGCAATTTCAATAGAGTTATCATAGTTATTATAGTTGAATGGACCCATTTTTTTTGTAATATAAGATATTTTAAATATCTTAGGATCTATATTTTGAATTTTATTTTGATGTGCTAAGTTCTTTTTATGATATTTGGAAACTTCTATATATCTTTGATAGCCTTGATTTTGATGCCTCATTTCAATAACTTCTTGACGCGATGGAAGTTTTGAGTAATATTTTTTCTTTTTGCTAGATTCTGACTCTAATCTAGCTTGTTTAAAATATTTAACTTTTGAACTATATTTTTGATTAAAGAACTTATTAGAATCTATTCTTGCCTTACCCCCACATGAGCTATTTAAAAATAGCGCACTGATAAAAATAGCTAAAGCAAAATTTTGAGTAAAAAAATTTAATTTTTTCATCAATTATATTTGTTAAAATTATTTATTAACCAATATTAAAGCATCATGGCCAGAATTTTTAACCATTTTAACTGTTTTATTAGCACTATCAATGTTGCTAAATGGTCCTAACACAACTCTGAAGATATTTCCTGATATAGTTTTAACAGATTGAATCTCTCCTTTGTTGAATTTACTCATATATTTTAAAAACTTATTAGCATTATCTTTTTTTGAAAAAGATCCAACCTGAACATATACATTTTTCTTGGGCTTATATTGAGATATTAAAGCTTTGCTAGAATTTTTTTGCGAGCTAAGTTTTTGTTTTTTGCTTGACTTGGTGTCTTTATTAGTAACTAACTTATTATTTGAAAGATCATATTCAACCTCTTTGATAGATTCTTTATTATTAACATTATTTTTTGCAAGAGAGTTTTCAATTGTTGAAGCTGAGAAGGAAGCAAAATTATTCTTAGCTTTATTGCTATTTTTTGCTGTGTCAGCTTTTATTTTTGAGTTTTCAGCTTTGATTACCGGTTTATTTTTTTTGAAAATTTTATTAGCTTTAAAGCTTTTAAGTTTATCTTTATTATCATGAGAGTTATTGACATTCATCATATCTTTAGTTGCACTATATAGCTTGCCTTGATTAGCAAGAGCTTTTAGGTTTAGATCAGGAATTCTAGTAACAATTTTTCGTGAATTGCCGTTTATATCAACTAGGCGAATTTTTGGATTCTCTTTCTTAAAGTCAATAGCACAAGAGGTGCATAGCAAAATGGATAAAAAAAGAATTATACGAAAAATAGAGTCGATCATAAGAAAGATAAAAATATATAGTTACAATAAATAACAATAATTATAAAGCAAAATTAAATTTTAATTGAAATAAATTTAATCTCTTTTGTTGATTTATAAAACTATATTAGACTTTCTTTTTTTCAATAACTGATATTGCCTCTGAGCTATTTTTATTATCTGACTCTTTGTTAGAATATACAATCTCTAATGGCTTTGACTCAAGAACTACATCTTTTGTAACTCTAGCTGATTTTGCATTTTTAAGAGAAGGAACTTCAAACATTGCATCTAATAATATTTTTTCAACAATTGCTCTTAAGCCCCTGGCGCCAGTTTTTCTTGCAATTGCTTTTTTGGCAATCTCTTTTAAGGCATCATCGTCAAATTCAAGCTCAACATTATCTAAAGAAAATAGCTTAGTATATTGCTTGATTACCGAATTTTTTGGTTCAGATAAAATTTTTGTTAAATCCTTTTCGGTTAAACCATCTAGTGGAGCAATAACGGGTAATCTACCAACAACTTCTGGAATTATACCATATTTAACAAAATCTTCAGGCTCAACATTTTTAAATATATCTTTTCTGTCTGTTTCATCCTTTTCTCTAACATCGGCTCCAAATCCAATTGCAGTTCCTTTGCCACGAGAAGCGATTATTTTCTCAAGGCCAGAAAATGCTCCTGAGCAGATAAATAATATATTTCTGGTATCAATTTGAACATATTCTTGTTGAGAGCTTTTTCTTCCTGGCTGAGTAGGCACTGATGCTACTGTACCTTCTATAATTCTAAGTAATCCTTGCTGCACACCCTCTCCTGATATATCCCTTCTTGCTTGATCATCGGTTTTTCTAGCTATTTTATCTATTTCATCAATATACACAATACCTCTTTGAGCTCTTTCAATATCATAATTAGCTACTTGAAGCAATCTACCAATTATATTTTCAACATCATCTCCTACATATCCAGCTTCGGTAAGAGAGGTGGCGTCAGCCATGGTAAATGGCACATCAATAATTCTTGCCAATGTTTGAGCAAGTAAAGTTTTACCACAACCAGTTGGTCCAATCATTAATATGTTAGATTTGTTGATTTCAACAGCATTTTTATCATTAGCGGAATATGAATCTACCCTTTTATAGTGATTATAAACCGCAACTGATAATGCTTTTTTAGCATGATCTTGACCTATAATATATTCATCTAGAACTTTAAGTATTTTTTTAGGAGTCAAATCATCCCTGCTCTTGCTTATTGGAGATTTTCTTTGCTCTTCTTTTAATATGTCCATACCAAGAGTAATGCACTCATTACATATTAGGGCAGTTGGTCCAGCAATTAGTTTTTTTACTTCATTTTGCGATTTGCCACAAAATGAACATACTAATTCTTTATCATTATCTTTGTTATTTGTCATATTATTAAAAAAATTTACTTTTAATTAATTATACATTAATTAATTGAAACAATCTAGAAAAAAATTAATTTTTTAAATCAGGTCTATTTTGAATGACCTCATCAATCAAACCAAAATCCTTTGCTTCTTTGGCCGACATAAAATTATCTCTTTCCATAGCCTTTTCAATTGTGGTAATTTTCTGCCCTGTATGATTGGAATATATTGTATTAAGCCTTTTTTTAAGTTTTAAAATTTCTTGAGCATGTATTTCAATATCAGTCGCTTGTCCCTGAAAACCGCCTGAAGGTTGGTGAATCATTACCCTTGAATTTGGCAAAGAAAATCTTTTACCTGGGGCGCCAGCACTGAGAAGTAAAGAACCCATTGAGGCCGCCTGCCCAATACATAATGTTGCTACATCGGGCTTAATATATTGCATTGTATCATACATTGCCAATCCAGATGTAACTACACCACCTGGTGAATTTATATAGAAATAAATATCTTTTTTAGGATCTTCAGATTCTAAAAAAAGCAATTGGGCAACAATTAGTGAAGAAACCTGATCTTGTACCTGACCAGAAAGAAATATAATCCTCTCTTTAAGAAGGCGAGAGTAAATATCATAAGACCTCTCTCCTTTAGCAGTTTGCTCAACCACCATAGGAACAAGATAGCTAGCCTTTTCAACTATAGATTCTGACATTTTGTAAATATTTAATGTTTAATATATCTAAAGCCGATATTGACTTTTAGACATGATATGAAAATATAATTATTTATAAAAACTAATAGTTAAATTTCTAGTTAATTTTTTAAAAATTTAATTAAAATCAATCTAAAATGACTAACAATAATCAATCAAAAGAGAATAACAACCAAAATAATACTAATAATAACCCAGCCAAAGAAGAAACAAAACCTATTAATGCTGAAAAAAATAGCAATCAAATCAATAATTTTAAAGAAGAAATAGATTCTCTAAAAGATAAAAATCTTAGACTGCTTGCAGAACTCGATAATATTCGCCGTAGATCAAAAGAAGATATAGAAAAAACCTCTAAATATGCAATTGCAAATTTTGCAGCTGATTTAGTTCCTGCAATTGAAAATTTTTTTCTTGCCAGTTCCAACGTCCCAAAAGATGAAATAGAAAAAAGCAATAACCTTAAAAACTACCATCAAGCAATTGATATGACTCATAAAGAGCTACTCAAAATATTACAAAAAAACAATATTACTAGAATATACCCTATTAATGAAAAATTTAACCATAATCTTCATGAGGCAATTTCTAGAATTGAGTCTGAAAAGGAGGAGGGTATAGTAGTTCAAGTCATTCAAGCTGGTTATCAAATTGGAGATAGACTTATCAAGCCAGCATTAGTTAGTGTTTCTAAAAAAGCATCCTAATTATTAATTGGCTTTAATTAAATCATTTATATTTACTATTTCACCCATTTGATCACTATTATAATAAAATTCATCTTTAATTGTTTTTTAATTATTTTGAAGATGGCATTATTAGGTCTTAATATTAAATATTTACCTTATTATGAAAGAAGAATTACCAATTATTGCCACAAAGCACCCCTTTAAAGTTGAAGTTAAAGAAGGCCAGAAATATTCTTGGTGCTCTTGCGGGGCCTCAAAAAAGCAACCATTTTGCGATGGATTACATAAAAATTACCGCGATGAAAATGGAGATTGCATTATGAAATCTGTTAAATATATTGCTCAAAAAGACGAGGTTATATTTTTCTGCGGTTGCAAAAAAAGTAAAAATGGTATTTTTTGCGATGGATCTCACAAATATTTGTAAAATTTATCAATGAAGCCTAAAAAAAAATTATCAAACCTACAATCATTATTACCCTTTTTTACCCCTTATAAAAAAGAAATTTTTTATGCTGCCATTGCACTTGCCGTTACGGCATTAATGGTTTTATTTTTTGGAGAAGCTTTAAAATATCTAATTGATTATGGATTTGCAAAAAAAGATCAGAAATTTCTTAATATCATTTTAATATCTTTTTTTATTGCAGTCATAATACTTGCAATTGCAGGATATTTCCGCTCTTACATTGTTAACTCTGTTGCGGAAAAAGTTATCGCCAACCTTAGAAGCAAAATATATAACCATATTATTAATGTTTCAGCACAATATTTTGAGATACATAAAACTGGCGATGTAATATCTAGATTAACAGTTGATACTGTAGTATTATATAATATTATAAGTAGCAATATATCGTTTTTTTTAAGAAATTTAATATTATTTTTTGGCGGGATAATATTCCTATTTCTTACCAATATAAAACTTAGTATGATATCAATTGCTTTAATACCAATTGCTATATCTCCGATCATTATTATGGGTGGCTCAATAAAATTTTTATCCCTTAGACTGCAAGAGGCAATTGCTGATATGGGATCTCATATAGAAGAAACTATTAACGGCGTTAAAACAGTGCAATCATTTTCATGTGAAAAGAAAGAATCTGATAATTTTTTAAATTATGCCACAAAAACTCTTAAAATCTCCATTACAAAAATCAGAAAAAAATCACTTCTCATTGCCGTAGTAATTGCAATGTCCTTTAGCGCCGTTGGAGTTGTATTATGGTTTGGAGGCATGATGGTAATTAATAATAATATGAGTTCAGGAGATCTTTCATCCTTTATATTTTACTCGATAATTATTTCTACATCGCTAGTTTCTATGAGCCAAATTTCAGGACAATTACAAACAGCATCAGCTGCCGCAAGAAGAATATTTGACATTATTGAAGTTGAATCACCAGTAAAAGAAAATACCAAAAATATTCAAAAATTTAATCAAAAAATTACCATCCATTTCCAAGATGTTAATTTTTCTTATCCTAGCGTTAAAGATAAGCTAATTATCAATAATTTTAACCTTGAAATTAAACCTAATGACAAAATTTCAATTGTTGGCATTAGCGGATGTGGCAAAAGCACATTACTTCAATTGCTGCTTAGATTTTATGACATTTCCAATGGCAAGATTTCACTCAATAATATTGATATTAGAGATTTAAGCTTTGAGAGTTTGAGGCAAAATTTCTCATATATTGCTCAAGATCCTTTTATATTCTCAGGCACAATATATGAAAATATTATTTATGGCAGCCACGAAACAAGTAAAGATATTATTAATAAATTAATTGATGACACACCGACATTAAGCTTTATTAAATCAATGCCCGAAGGCATAGATAGCTATGTTGGCGAAAAAGGTATAAAATTATCAGGAGGAGAAAAGCAGAGAATTGCCATCGCTAGAGCCATTATCAATAAAGCACCAATATTACTTTTAGATGAGGCAACATCGTCACTTGATAATGAGAATGAAGCACTAGTACTTGAAACATTAAGTAAAATGGCAGAAAATAAAACCATTATTACCGTGGCTCATAAATTAAGCGCAATAATCAAATCCAATAAAATAATTTATATTAATAATGGACAAATCGCAGAAATTGGCACTCATGATGAGCTAATAAAACTAAAAGGACTATATCGCAAAATGTATGATGTGGAAATTTCTCATTAAATCTTTGTTATATGAGATATAAATTTAGTCAAATTATCTTGGGTTAAAATAATAAGTTTAAATATAAATTTTTGATATCAGTAATATTGTTATTTTATAGCTAAATTATTAGTTTGAGTACATAACAATTATAGCAAGCAAGTCTTTTTTGACTCAAACCAAGATACTAAGCAAATAAATTACTTATTGGAAATTAGTCTTTATTTTATCCTAGTATCACCTTGGCGACCATTATATTGTTGATCTAATATTAATTTTACAATATCGGGATTAATTGATGAGCTAGGAGAATTTTCATCACCCAACCTTGGATGATTAATCATTGCAAAAGCCAGATTTCTTTCTTGGTAATCCTTAATGACTTGCTTAACATTTTCATCTTTTGTAAAATCAATAGGCTTTATCTTACCCATTTTTTCAATTAAAGGATCAGCCCCTTGATCTATTAATAGCTTGTAGTCTCTATGTCATTATTTTTTGCAGCATAATGTAGTAGAGTTGCGCCATATCGATCTTGCTCATTAATATCAATACCCGTTTGATTTAGCAAATGTATAAACTGATCATCCCTTTCACCAATAATTTACCTTATTATATAATGCAAAAAAGGAATCCGCCTTTCACTGCGCTGAGACTGTTCTGCAAAAAATTTAGCTACTTTATACTTTTGTTGCCCTAAACATAAAGGTATAGCTTTATGATCAGATACCATCTTTTTTTCAGTTATGTCAAGAATTTGGAAATGAGGTGATTGCTCGATTTTATTTATAATTTGATCTTCCGAAAGATTTTCTTTTATTATGCCAATAATATTGTTCTCTAATTCGTTATTAAAATCATCAACTCTCCAACTATTATATCGAAGCCGTTCAAGTCTTTTTTCAAGTTCGTCCTTAATTATCTTACTTAATTTAATTAAAATAAGCTATATTTATATTATAGCATATTTTTTGACTAAAATCAAATTTAGCATTTTTATCAACAATAAATAATTTTAACCAGATTGCTATCTTGAAAATAAGTAATGGAAATTTAGAAGTAATTTAGCGCTAAATTTAGCCAAAAAAATCTCCCATTTTTTTGAAAAAGCTTTCAGAATTTGGGCTATTTTTTTTGTTAGATATTAATTGATCCAACTCTTCTAATAATTCGCGCTCTTTTTTGCTGATATTTACTGGCACTTCAATTTTTGCCTTAACAAACATATTACCCCTTCTACCACCTGAATTCATGATGTTCATACCTTTTGACTTAAGGCGAAATGGGTCATCATGTTGAGTGCCTTCAGGAATTTTTAGACGCGCCTTAGTGCCATCAATGGTAGGAATATCAACATGTCCACCAAGTGCTGCCGTAGTTAATTTGATAGGTACATCAAAATATATGTCATCGCCATTTCTTGTAAAAAATTCATGCCTTCTAACAGAAACAAAAACATATAAATCTCCGGCAGGCCCTCCTCTTTGACCAGCCTCACCTTCATTGCTAAGCCTGATTCTGCTACCATCTTCAACTCCAGCAGGAATTTTAACCGACAAGGTTTTATTTTGACTTGATCTTCCTTGACCATTACATGCGCCACATGGATCTTTTATGATTTCACCAGTACCATTACAAGTGGTGCATGCCCGTTCAACAATAAAAAAACCTTGCTGCGCCCTAATTTTACCACTACCATTACAAGTAGTGCATGTATTTGACTTTTCTTTAGAAGCAGATCCGGTTCCATCGCATTTTTTACAATGTTGCATAATATTAAATGATATTTTTTCATCGCAACCTTCAAAAGCCTCTTTTAAGGATATGTCAATATTATATCTAACATCTGAACCTCTTTGCGCCGCGCTTCTTTTATTTGATCTTCCTTGATTTGAAAAATCTGAAAATATATCTGAAAAATTGCTAAAAATATCATTAAAATCAAAACCCTCAAAGCCACTTGCTCCTCCATTTTGTGAAAAGGCCTGATGACCATATTGATCATAAGCGCCTCTTTTTTGGTCATCTTTTAATATTTCATATGCTTCTGTTGCTTCACGAAATTTAGCCTCAGCTTCTTTATTGCCAGGATTGCGATCAGGGTGATATTGCATTGCCAATTTACGATATGCTTTCTTAATTTCTGCTCCATTAGCATTTTTAGCAATTCCTAAAATTTCGTAATAATCTCTTTTTTGTGACATTTAAAAATGATAAATTATATATTATTTTGTAAAAATTCTGTTATTTTGCGCTTAATTTTCTTATAAATTATCTATTTAAATATAAGTCAAAAAAATGAAATAAGCACCAATAATTTAACAAAATCTATTAAATAGATAATAAGCTTGCCAAGATTTTAATATATTAGGATATAATTATTAAAATAATTTTTACAAGTTTAAAAATTTATGATTTGCTCTAGATTACAATTTTTTCTAATTTAATAAAAAATTAAGTAATTTTTTAATTGCAATCGCCCTATGTGAAATCTGATCTTTAATCTCAGGCTCCATTTCACCAAAAGTTAAATTATCATTATTTCTAATAAAAATTGGGTCATAACCAAAACCTAATTTACCTCTTGGGTTATTGCATAATGCGCCGTCAACCCTTCCTTCAAAAGATTTATATTTATTTATTAATGGGTTATATATGGTAATATTACATGTAAAAAAGGCTGTTATTTTTGTTGATAGATCAATATTTCTTTGCTTTAACATAGAATTTATTTTATTAAAAGCATAAGCAAAATCTGTTGATTTTATTTCTTCATTATAAGCAAATCTTGAAGAATATATACCAGGCTGATTGTCAAGATCAGGAATTGAAAAACCAGAATCATCAGCAATTGCAATCATATTTGACATTTTGGCGTAATATTTGGCCTTAATTATTGAGTTTTCTTCAAATGAATTGCCATCTTCTACCGGCTCTTTGATTTTGTAATTATCTGGAGACTCAAAATGAACATTTAATGAAGATAATATGTTAGAAATTTCAGTAAATTTGCGCTTATTACCCGTGGCAATAATGATTTTATTAGTTTTAAAATCATTATTGGTAATAGTCATATTAGTTTTATTAGTTAAAGTAACTATAAATAGTTAGCTGAATTTAGATAACACAAATTAATAAAATATTTGCATCACTAAAATATAAAAGCAAATTAGCAAGAGCTATATATTAAGATGCGTCGCTATCTTTATTCTGATCCTGGGATTCTGACTTTGCATCAGCTTCTTTATTGTCAGTATCTTGATCTTTGCTTTCTTGCGGATCTATATTTGGCTGAACCTCTTCTTGTGCTGTGTCTTTTTCAATATTTGCTGCATCTTCTTTAGGAGCTGCCTGCTCTTGAGCTTTTTTATCAGCCTCTTCTTGAGCTTTTAATTTTGCTTCTTCTTTAGCTTTCTTTTCAAGCTCTTTTTGCTTTTCAAGCTTTTCTAAGGCCTTTTTCTTAAGATTGCTACCTTTTGCCTTTGGCTGATATTTTGGCGCATATTTTTCAGCGCCTTTAACACCTAGGGCAATCAAAAATTTTACAACCTTTTCACTGGGTTGAGCTCCAACTGATAACCAATATTCGATTCTATCTTTTTTAATGGTAACTCTATTTTCATTATCTTTTGTAAGTAATGGATTATATGTTCCCACCTTTTCAATAAAATTTGAATCTCTTGGCGAGGTAACTTCAGTTACTAACATACGATAATAAGGGCTTTTTTTTCTTCCACCTCTAGCTAAACGAATTTTTAACATTTATAAAATATAATTAATAAAGATTTTCCCCATAAATAAAAATATGAATAAATATTTAAATAAATATCTAATAATAAATATAAATAGGTATAAATAAATAGCTTAAAAAATTAATTTTAAATTAATTCAAGCTCAACGAGAAATTTATGATAATAACAATAATTACTTTTGCAAGTAATATTTACAACCTATTATCAGTAATAATAGTAGCTAAATATATAATATTAATTTAAAGATAAATATAATATATAAAACAACAAAACCTATAATATCCACTAATTATCAATTACTCTAAGTAATAAAGATAATATAGTTTATTTACATCAATAAACATATTGAGC
>CERI01073262.1_pt1 | contig 10640 bp, 9 predicted proteins | sample 350261 | NCBI WGS metagenome assembly CERI01 (sample SAMEA2620979, study PRJEB7988) | marine metagenome | isolation source: saline water (ENVO:00002010), including
CACCAGGCGTCATTTAATACTAAAATTTTATGATAATGTAAAGTTATATATATCTCTTAAACTCTAAAATTTATGTTTAATAGTAATTTATTTAGTTGTTTTTCGTGAAACTTTTTTAGGCTGAAATGAATAAAAAATCATGACATAAAATACCCCAAGCAAAAAACCAATTACCACAGATTTTAATAACATTATTTTATTATCTTTAAATTCAAATTTAGTTGCAAAAGTGTTTAATGATGCAGCAGAAAATTTATTTTTATCAGCTAAAGGAGTTGATTGTAAAATGAACTTTAGTCGTTCTACAGTTTTATCTTGTTCAATTTTCCTTTTTTTTATTTCTAAATCTAATAATCCATCGATAAATGCATTTTTATTTGAACGAAAACTCATTAATTCTATCTCTTTATCAATCGCTTCATAACCTCTTAAATAAAATGGCGAGTCAATTTGAATATTTGATAACAATGCATTTTGATTACCGAATGTTTGTACTTCAATTGTATTTTTTGCAATTCCTAATGTCTTAGCTATTTGTGACTGTTCCTCTAAAAATGATACTCTATCACTAATTTTCCGATTATAGTCATCTGTCATATTTTTAATTTCAATTGATAAATCTTCAACCTGATACTTTTGATCATTTCTTAAAACTGTTAAAAAATTATTAAATTCATCTAATAGAATCTTTCTTGCAAGTTCATTCGTTAATTTATCTGTATGTTTTAAAATATTTTTCCATTTTTCAACATCATTATGTATAAAATTTATAGTATGATATTCATTTTCTAAATTTTCTAACTTTCCTTTTTTATCCTTTAAAGGTGATAAAATTTTTATTGAAGAAGCAAGTTTAGTAATGGCTTCATTATATTTTTTTTCATCACTGTACTTACTAGCATCTAACAAATCAAACTTACGAATTGCATCTTCAAATACTGATTTATCTTCCAATATTTCAAGATATAGATCCAAAAAATTTTCACTTTTAATTTGAAAAATTTCAAAAGGCAGAGCAGATTGTTCTTTTTCTTCATCACTATTATTAACTTCAGTTTCAGAATCATTTGTACTCAACATAAAACTATCCAAAGGAAGATATAAAAATTTTAAGGGAAGATATTTGTTTTTTTCTATAGGACTTATAGGTTTAATTTGAGTTATGGCGGTAAAATTATCTGTCTGGGTTGATTGATAAATTATAGTAGCTGTAAGTGAAATAATTACTACAATTGCTATCTTCAACTTGCCCACCCAAACTGCTTTTACCAATTCAATTAAATTGATCTCTTCATTATGTGTTTGAGAATTATTTGCCATAAAATGTTTATTATATCAGTTTAAGTTTTATTTAAATAAAAATATTAAATTAATAATTTAATATATCTATTTTCTTTCTTTCTTATTATAAATTGATTGAAGATAAAACCCTACTGGTAAGCTATAAACTATCATTAACCAGTTATTAAAGAAATTACCATTCGGAGAAAATGGCCAAAGTGTTATTAATATTCCAGCCAATAAACATACTTGATAATCAGTTAAAGGTCTTTTTTGATTAAAGATTATAGATTTAATTTGTCTTAAAGCCGTATAAAAAACATAACTTAAAGAGCTAAATAAAAATAAAAATCCTAAAATTCCAGTTTCAGCTAACAGTTGAATATAAAAATTATGTGGATGTGTCATGCATGGAGAAATACCAGTTGCATATTTTTCATCTTTACATAAGACCCTAAACATTTTTGGACCATGACCAAAAATAGGCTGATCTTTAAACATTTTATAGGCCGTTCGAATTAAACTATCATGAAAAGTTGAAAAAATAACTGGTTCCTTTGAACTTTTAATCAAGCCCATATCTTCAGCCGGGCCTTTAAACATTCTCTCATTTAATTTAGATTGATTTAGACTTAAGACAATTATACAAAAAATTGCTAAAATAAATGTTACTAATCTAAATTTTTGATATTCCTTAATTAAAATAATAATAAATATTGTTGATAAATTTAAAAAGAAAAAAGCAGATCGCTCCCCTGACATAAAGATTAATATATCCACTAAAATAAATAAAAACCCAATAAAATAAATTTCAAATTTTTGTTTTTTTTTCACTAAAAACAAAGCAAATAATAAAGGAAATAATCGTGATAAATATGAACCCATAATCAATTCATCTCCAAAAAATGATGAAACACGGGTACCTGATATTTTAAATCCTGATAAATTGACTCCAATAAAATATTGAAAATAACCATCAATTACTAGAGCTGAAAAACACAAAATTAGTGCGTAATAAAAGTACCTTAAAATAGTTCTATCTTGATCAATTAAATACCAAATAAAACAACTAAACACTCCTATTCTAAAATAAAATAAAGAACTTTTTATACTTAGAGATGCATCTTCGGCCTCTAAGCTGATTAAAGATGAAATTATGCAAAATACTAAAAATATAATAAATGGTTTTTTTTTAAAATAATAAAAATTATTATTTTTTAATAAATAATATAAAAAAAATAAAGATGATACACTTACAATTAAATCTGGAAAAAAAGGTCCCCATATTAAAAAAGGAATGGTAGAAGCTAATATTAAATTAATTAAAACTGAATTTGAGTATTTAGGATTATTCATCAAAATTTTAATTAATAGAATTATTTAGTTTTAATCCTAACAACTTTATTTTTCTCATTATTAATTATTTTAGATGATTTTAAATCATTCTTAAAATTTAATTGTTGTTCGTAAATATGATCAACGATTTTTGAATTTGATTTATAAGAGGTAACTAATTTAGAAAACATATCTTTTATATCTTCTATTTTATTTTCCTCTATTAAATTTCGCAAATAATCTAAATCCATATTAAGTTTATTAAAAGGAATGAAAGGATCTTGTGCTTTTTGAATTTTTTCATGATAAGTTTTTTGAGGATTGTCCCCTAATAATAATTCTTCATACAATTTTTCACCCGGTTTAAGCCCTATTATTTTAATTGCGATATCTCCATCTAAATTTTTACTATCTTTAATTGAAAGCCCTGAAAATTTTATCATTTTATCAATTAAATCTTTAATTTTGACACTTTCTCCCATATCTAAAACAAATACTTCACACTTTTCAGCCATTGCACCTGCTTGAATAACTAATTGAGCAGCTTCCGTTATTGTCATAAAATAACGTGTTACCTCAGGATGTGTTAAGGTAACTGGCCCACCCTCCTTTATTTGTTTTTTGAACTTAGGAATAACAGATCCAGACGACTCTAATACGTTACCGAATCGAACTATTGAAAATTTTGTATAAATGTTTCTTTCGTCTTCAAAAATACCCTGTACACAAAGTTCGGCAAGTCTTTTTGAGGCACCCATTATGTTTGTTGGCCTTACAGCTTTATCACTTGAAATGAGAACAAAATTTGGAACTTTTTGAAAAATTGCTGCTCTTGCAATACTTAAAGTTCCAAAAACATTATTGTTAACCCCTTCACAGATATTTTCTTCAACTAAAGGTACATGTTTATATGCTGCAGAATGATAAATTGTATCTACTTTAAAAGTTTTTAAAATTTTATTCAATTTATGTTCATTCAGAACATTATTTAAAAGAGGTATAATCTTTATATTTTTATTTAAAAGAATTAACTCCTCATAAATTTTATATAAAGCAAATTCATTTAATTCTAGTAATATTAATTTGTGAGGTTTTAATTTTATAATCTGACGACATATTTCAGAACCAATAGATCCCCCTGCTCCAGTGACTATTATCACTTTGGAACTTATATTTTTAGATAATAATTCTGAATTTGGCTCAACTTGCTCTCGACTCAATAAATCCTCAATATTTAAATCCTTAATATCTGATATAGATACTTTATCATCCACAATGTCCATAACAGTTGGCAAGGTTTTGACTGTTACTTTATATTTATTTAAATTTTCAATAATTGCATTTTTTCTATTTAGTTTAATAGATGGCATTGCCAACAGAATTAAGCTTACTTCTCTAGAATTTATTAAATAATTTATTTTTGAAGGTGAAAAAATAGTTTTATTCATCAATACTTGATCTTGTAATTTTTTATCATCATCTAAAAAACCAACTACTTCCATTAATTTAGAATTACTCTCTAGACTATATACTAACTGCTGACCTGCAGAACCAGCGCCATAAACCAATACTTTTGTTTTATTATCTGATTTATTTTCAAAATAAAAGTTACCACTTAAAAGATATTTTATGAAAAATCTTAAATTTATGACTCCAAAAAATAGCAACATCGGCTGAATAATGCCAATCGATCTTGGAACATTTGGTATTCCATAAATTCCAATTATCAAAAAATATAACAATCCATATGCAAAAACTGCTCTGAGCAATGAGGAAATAATAGATAAACCAGAATAACGAAAAATAGTTCTATAAACACCTAGTAACCAAAATATTGGAAGAAATATTATTATAGATAATAAAGATGGATATAGAGCCGCATACATAGGTACATTAAAATCATCTAATCGTAAAAAAAAAGCACACCAAGTGCACAAAATACTTAAATTTAAATCTATAAAAATAACAATTATTCTTTTTAAAAAACGAGGAAAATTGAGCAAATTATTTATTAATTTAGAAATTTTAATTGATAGATTCATAATAATTTAAATTAAATAATTTAGTTGATTGTATTTATAAAACACAAAAAATTAAAAAACAAAGATTTTACGAGTTAAATAATTATTTATGTGATGATAATTAGGATTTTCTACAAATCATTTAGCGTTTCAAGATTTGATAATAGGATTTGTAAATTATGTAATAATTTAAAATTCAGTTTTTAGAATCTAGAACTATTAGTTAAAATATTTTTAAAGATTATATTTTAAAATACATCTAATAGCACTAAGACCATCTTTCCATGTTATTTTTTTACCTTCAGAGTATCTTCTTCCATAATATTTTACCCCAACTTCAAAAATTCTTAAATTTCTTTTGGCAATTTTAGCTGTTACTTCTGGTTCAAATCCAAAACGATTTTCTTTTAATTCAATACTTTTTATTATTTCTGTTTTAAAAACTTTATAGCAGCATTCCATGTCACTTAAATTTAAGTTTGTAAATATGTTTGATAGTAAAGTTAAAAAATAATTTCCTACACTGTGCCAAAAATATAAAACATTTTTTTCCTCTGAACCGATAAAACGGGAACCAAAAACTACATCAGCTTTATTATCAATAATAGGGTTAAATAATTTTTCATAATCTTCAGGGTCATATTCAAGATCTGCATCTTGAATTAATATTAAATCTCCAGTGGCTTTTTTTATACCCTGTCTAATAGAATACCCCTTGCCATAATTTTTATCATTTAAAACTAAATTTTGAATTTTTTTATGAGATAATTCTTTTAAAATTTCACGAGATCCATCGGTAGAAAAATCATCAACAATAATTATCTCTAATTCAAATTTTTTGTTTTCTAATATCTTATTGATAATTTTATCTATTGTGCCACACTCATTAAAGCATGGTACTATAACACTTATTTTAGTCATTATTTTTTATTAATCAGATTTTTTTGAGTGTTTATCATAAGCTTTTAAAAATAAAACAATAATTGCAAAATGTAAAAGAAAAGAAGTAATAGAAAAATGGTAATTTTTAAATTCAAATAACAAATTAAAAAAATATGTATAGTTATGGTGCATGCTAGATAAAAATATTAATATGATTATTATGCTAGTATCTAAAATGTTTATTTCAAAATCTTTCAAAATAATTGAAAACAAAATTAGAAAGATCGGAAATGATAAAATTGTTAGTCTTGATATATTGCTGCCAGTGAAAGAAGGTGATCCCAATATTGGTTGAATCCATACAGATAAACCTAGTAAAAGAATTATAATAAAGTTAAAATTAATTTTTTTTTTATGAAAATTATATTTTAAAATAGTTAAAATAAATAAACTAATCAAAATAAAATTAGCAACTATCATTCTCGATATAACAATTAAAAGATCTAGAAAGGTATATTTGAATGAAAATAGAACTGATATAGAGGGAAAAAGATACGAAGTCGTATTACCAAAAAAATTACCAGAAAAATATTTTAATATAAAAAATAAAAAAAAATTAATTAATATTCCTTTAATAAATATATTAATTTTAATATTCCCCTTAAAAATTATTTTATAAAAAATCAAGAATAAAAAGATTATATTCAATGCCATTGATGTTTGCCTTGTAAGGCAACAAATTACTAAACCGATATAAAAGTAATTTATTTTTTTTTTAATGAAGAAACAGGCTATTAATAGAATACCATAAGTAAATAAAGCATCATTTAACATTGCTGGTGCGTATAAGTTTGCTCTAAAATTATAAGCATTAAAAATAAGTGCTGATAAAAGTATTATATTTATATTACTATTTACATTAAGATGGCGCGTTATTTCTAAAAATAAAATTATCGTAAATAAGTTAATAAAAATATTTATAAAAATTAATACATAATAAAGTTGATCTTTAAATTGAATATATTCGCATAAAGCTCCAATTAAATAGGGGAAAAAAAACCTTTGTGTTTGTGGAGAAATAATTTCTATAGATGGTAAATAAGGTGCTGAATTTATTATATCTAAGTAAACCAATTGATCAATAAATCCCATACTAGTTGAAATTTCTAATGAATTAAATTGATTTGTGACAATTAATAAAATATAAAATATTAATGAAATTATTAAAATATTTTTATGCTCTGATATTTTTTGCATTAATTTTTTAATAATATGTTGGTATCAATTAATAAATCTTTTTGATACTTTTTAGCAAAAAAATTAATAAAAGTTTTTTTTTTAATTTTTAATTTTGAATTTAATCTATCTTTTTTTATTAATATTATTATTTCATTTGCAACTAAGTTTGGACTTTTGCCTAAAATCTTAAGATACAATTTAATCAAAATTCTTATTAAGAAAAAATTATTTGACCCAAAATTAGTTACCATTCTACCAGGATCGACTGAAACAAATTTAATTTCACGATGGATTTGTGAAAGATAGTTTGTTATTAATATCAGTAATAGTTTTGAAAATTTATAAATTTCCCAACCGTTGTATTTGTCAAGATTTTTAATTTCAGAAATATTAATATTTGATCTTATCAAAGCTTTTGAGCTTATATTTATGACTAATTTTTTGGTTTTTTTTTTATTTATCAATTTATGAATTAGCAAATAAGGTGTATAATAATTAAGAACTATTGTTCTATTAATTTTTTTTATATTTTTCTCTTTTTTAAAATAAAAACCTCCAGCATTATTAATTAAAATATCAATTGAGGATACTTTTTTCAAAAATCGTTTAGTTTCTTGAAGATTTGATAAATCAACACAAAAGTATTTAATATTATTAACCCCAATAATATTTCGCAATTCATCTAATTTTGATTTTGATTTAGACACTAAAATTAATTTAAAGCCCTCCCTAAACAATTTTAAAGATATACTTTTTCCAAGACCTGATGTAGCGCCAGTTACTAAACAAACTTTTTTAACCATTGATAAAAGATAAAATAAATTTTTTAATCCAACTAAACCTTATATAAAAATTTTCATAAGCTTTTTCTAACCATTGTCTCACCTGATATTTGTTTAAATTTTCATGATCATAAACTAAGTTATATTGATCGTATTGTTCATAGCTTTTAGCAAAAATTTTATCTTTGAATTTTTCAAAAATTGGTGTTCCAGGATATGGTGTCCATACGCTAAATTGTGCATATGTAGTATTGAGTTGTTTAGCATATTCGATAGTTTTAGACATTGAACTTTGTGTATCAGATGGAAATCCTAGTATGTACATTGCAGAAACTTGGATTTTATTATGTTCTAGTTCTCTAATTTTTTCATACTGAGCATCTTTTTGTATTGTAAATCTATTTGCATCGGTAAGTACTTTTTCATCTGCACTTTCAACACCAACTTTTACTCCCTTTAAGCCAGCTTTTTTAAGAGTGTTAATTAGATCTGTATCAAGAATTCTTAAATGAGTTTCAATAATAAATTTTATATTCAGATTTCTATTTATTAATTCTTGAGCGAATTCTGTTGTATGTTTTTTGTTAATTGAGAAAACAGGGTCTCTAAAAATGAACATTTCTATGTTCATATTTATTTTCCAATATTCCATCTCATCAACAATTTTTTTTGGTGATCTCTGTCTAACCTTTCTGCCTTGTTGAAGTGGGTATACACAATATTTAAAGCAGGAATATGGGCATCCCCTAGTTGCTAAGATAGGTAATGAAGAATAGTTACCAAATAATAAACTGACTTTTTTGGTATTTTTAATTATGTTTTTCCATTTAGGAAATGGTAAATCATCTAGTACATAATTATGCTTAATAAATACCAGTTCCTGTGACAAATCTTCAAAAAAATTATTGTTTTGTAAAAAATAAAATTCTGGTTCACCTGATAAAACTGTCGCACCTGCTTCACAGTATATTTTTGGCTTATTTGTAGCAAAAGGACCTATTGCAAATATTTGCTTCTTCTTTTTTTTTATTTTTTTTATTAATTCAACTTCTGTTTCACAACAAACAATAGATGAAGTAATTATAAACAGATCATATTTTTCAAAGTCATCAGGAAGCTCTTTTAAGAAATTTACATTATGTCCTTTTTCAAGCAATACTGAAAAAGTATATACAGCAAACATTGGAGGCCAGTCATGAATTTTTTTTAAGTTACTTTTTAAAAAATTAGTAAAAATACTATTTCCAAAATCATTCCCCGTTCCATAACCACCGCTAGTGTCTTTAGATATTCTATAGGGTACATTTTTATATGTATCTATAATTAATATTTTCATATTGGATTTTATTTAATTATACTCTTTAAACTTTATCACTATTATTTATAATTTAGATTATTTAAATTTTAAAATAATTACTTCTGTCTTTTTTTTATAATTGGTAATATAGTTTTAACAATATAATAAAAATAATAGAATAAACTCATTTTATTAATCATTTTTTTATCTGTTTTAGAGAGTAATGTTGGGGTCTTCATGTTTATTAAAGATATTTGAGCAAGTCCAGTTATTCCAGGTTTTATTTTAAATACTCCTCTTTTTTTGCGTTCTCTAATTAATTTTCTCTGATTAAACAAACAAGGTCTTGGTCCAACTAAACTCATATCACCTAAAAGTACATTAAATAGTTGTGGAATTTCATCTAGTTTAGTTCTACGTAAAAAATTATCATAAGAATTTAAATTTAAATTTTTAATCAGATGTGTTCCGGTAGATTTTGTATGAATTGGCATAGTTCTAAATTTAATTAATAAAAAAGATTTAAGATTTTGACCAACTCTTTTTTGTACAAACAAAGGTGAACCATTATTAAATAAACCAAAAAGAAATATTAAAATTAACAAAGGGAATAAAAGAATTAAACCTATTAATGAAAATGAAAAATCAAAAATACGTATCATTTATCCTGAACCATTCTCCTAATACCTTCTTCAACACTTAACTTAGGTTTCCAATTTAATATCTCTTTAGCACAACTATTATCAACTCTTAAGGATCCAACTAATCGATTGATTTCTTTTTGTTTGCCAAAAATAGAGCCTAAAAATTTAAGTAAAAATATAGGTAATGGAAATAAACGTACCTTTATTCCCATTGATGACCCAATAAGTTTGATTAGATAAGGCGTAGATAAATCTTCACCATCTGAAGCTAAAAAAGTTTTTCCTACAGCATTTGGATGTTCAACACAATGAATCAATAAATCAATTAAATTATCAATTCCAATCATTGAGCGACCATTTTTAACCATACTTAATGGCAATGGGATACCTGATTTTATAATTTTTAAAAGATGAGCTAAATTTCCTTTTACATTTTTTCCATATACTAAAGGTAAACGTACAACTACTAATTCTAAATCTTTTTTATTTGAAATTTCCCATAATGCTTTTTCAGCTTCAAATTTAGATATTGCATAAGCATCCTGTGGATCTGGTATATCATTACTTCTAAATATATCTCTACTATTAATATTACCCGTGCTTTCACCATTTACTTTTACTGAGCTTATAAACACTAATCTTTTAACTCCAGCTTCTATTGCTTGTTCTGCAAGAAGTCTTGTGCCTTCTGTATTTACCAAACGATAAAAATCAAAATCTTTATTATTATTCATATTATGTGCTATTCCAGCACAATGTACAATACAATCGCATCCCTTTAGTTGATCTTTCCAATTTATTTTTGAACTAATATCTCCAACTGACACATATTCAATTTCTGAAAAGTTCTTATCTGATTCTATGGTTCTTACAAATCCTCGAACAGAATTATCTAGTGAGTTTAATGCTTCACAAAGTGACCTACCAATAAAACCTTTGGCTCCAGTAACACAAATTTTTTTCATCTATATTAATCTTAAAAATTAGTTGGTTAATAATCAAATATTTAGACTATTATTAAAATCATTCATAAATATGCCAACTTAAACATAGTCATATATTAATTTAATATTTTGTCCCTAAAAAATATAATTTTTCTATGAATATATATTATGATGATAAAGATAAAATATCATTAACTAACTTTTTCATAACTTTC
>CERI01089915.1_pt1 | contig 10636 bp, 11 predicted proteins | sample 350261 | NCBI WGS metagenome assembly CERI01 (sample SAMEA2620979, study PRJEB7988) | marine metagenome | isolation source: saline water (ENVO:00002010), including
CTTTGCTATTTACAAGTAAATTATTATGAAACAATTAAATCTCTTCATTGAATTAATAAGGCTAAAAAAACCAATTGGTTTCATGCTATTATTTTGGCCTTGTGCATGGGGTTTGACGCTTGCATATGATTTTACAAACAATCTACATGATTATTTTTTTTATCTCCTTTTATTTTTTTTAGGCTCAATTTTAATGCGTTCTGCAGGATGTATAGTAAATGATATTTCAGATAAAGATTTAGACAAAAAAGTTTTTAGAACAAAAAATAGACCGATAGCTTCTAATAGAGTTTCAGTAAAGTTAGGTTTATTTTACACTGTCATATTGTGCTCATTAGCCTTTTTAGTTTTAATTAATTTTAATAAATTAACAATCATTCTAGCGTTAGGTTCAATGCCTTTGGCTTTCACATATCCTTTAATGAAAAGGTATACTTATTGGCCCCAGTTGTTTTTAGGAGTAACCTTTAATTATGGTCTAATCTTAGGTTGGACGTCAGTAACAGGCCAGATAAACATGGTACCTATTATTTTTTACTTTGGAGCCATATTTTGGACACTAGGCTTTGATACAATTTATGGGTTTCAAGATATTAAAGATGATGAAATTATAGGTGTAAAATCAACTTCCATAAAGTTTAAACAAAATCTCAATCTATTTTTAATAATATGTTACTCGTTATTTATAATTGCAATATATATAGTTAGTTATTTTATGAATTTTAGTCTGATATTTTATGTTTCAATGATAATTATTATTTTTCATTTATTTATTCTTCAAATATATAATCTTAAACATAAAGATCCAAAAAATTGTTTAAAAATATTTAAAAGTAATAATATTTTGGGTTTTTTAGTATTACTTAATCTATTAATAGGTAAAATTTTTGCTATATGAATAATTGGGAAATAGTAAAAAGATTATATAAAGATTATACAAAGAATTTTAGATACAAAATTTTACTCTCAATTTTTTTCACAGTATTAGTAGCTGGTAGCACAGCAGCTATTGCCTATTTACTTGACCCGGCAATTAAAAAGTTGTTTGTAGAAAAAAATCAAACACTGTTATTGATAATTCCTTTTTTCATAGTTCTAGCCTTTGCAATGAAAGGAACTTCTCTTTATATGGCACGTACTATAATGATTGCTGTTGGTGAAGATATTAAAGCTATCATGCAGAATGATATGTCTAGATCATTAATTAAGGCAGATACAGACTATATGGATGAGAAGCACACTGGGAAATTTATTTCTAACTTAACATACGACGTAAGTCTTATTACAAACTTGGTAAGCACAGTTATATTAAATTTTTTTAAAGATAGCTTAACACTAATTGCATTATTGGGTGTGATGTTTTATCAAAATTGGAAGCTTGCATTGATTGCAATAATTATGATTCCTTTGGCATCATTTGCTGCAAAAAATCTGGGAAGAAGAATGGGTAAAATTACTTCAGAAGCTCAAATTGAAGCTGGAATTCTAACTACTCATTTTATTGAAATTTTCAAAAACCATAAAATAGTTAAAATTTTTCAGCAAGAAAATAGAGAAGATAAAAAGTTATTAAAATTTATAAATAGCGTAAGAGATAAATCTAAAAAGATTTCTTTTGTACTTATAAGAGCTACTCCAGTTATGGAAACTCTTACGGGAATAATGATTGGTTCTCTAATTTTTGTTGCAGGAAAATTAATTTTAAAAGGTGAGCTTGATATAAATAATTTTTTCTCTTTTTTAGCTGCAATGATGTTGGCATATCAACCAGTCAGATCACTAGCAACATTAAATATGGGCCTACAACAAGGGCTTTCAGCGGCTAAAAGAGTGCTACCAATTATTGATATTAAAAATCAAATAATAGAAAATAAAGATGCTAAAGAACTAGAGGTCACTTCAGGAAATATTGAATTTAAAAATGTAAATTTCAAATATAATAATAGTGATGAAAGTATTCTAAAATCTATAAATTTAAAAATTGTAGGAGGTAAAATGAATGCTTTGGTAGGTCATAGTGGGGCTGGAAAATCTACAATTTTAAATTTAATTCCCAAGTTTTTTAATTGTTCTGATGGTGATATTTTAATTGATGGTCAATCAATTTATGACCTATCAACTTTTTCTTTAAGAAAAAAAATTTCTATGGTTACTCAAGATACTACTTTATTTGATGATACTATTCGAAATAATATTACATATGGAAAGCCTGATGCAACTGATGAAGAAATAAATGAAGCTGCTAAAAATTCTTTTGCGAGTGATTTTATAGAAAAACTACCACAAAAATATGATACTCAAATTGGTGAAGATGGAGTGAGATTGTCAGGAGGTGAAAAACAAAGAATTTCAATAGCAAGAGCAATTTTAAAAGAAACACCAATAATTCTCCTTGATGAAGCAACTTCTTCTCTAGATGCTGAAACAGAGGACAAAATACAAAAAGGGTTAAGCTATTTAACAAAAAACAAAACAACTTTAGTTATAGCGCACAGACTTTCAACTATATTAAGTTCAGAAAAAATATTTGTTATCGATAAAGGTGATCTTGTTTCAGAAGGAACACATGAAGAATTACTTAACAAATCTAGTATTTATAAAAATTTTTACAAAAAACAAATAACAAAAAGTTGATGTTATTTATCTATAGAATAATAATAAACCTGATTACATTAACCTCTCCTATAATAATTTTATTAAGATTAATAAAAAAAAAAGAAGACTCAAAAAGATTTAAGGAAAAATTTTGTTTTTTTTCAAAAAAAAAGATAAAGGGAAAATTAATCTGGTTTCATGGTGCAAGTGTTGGAGAAATATTAAGTGTGATACCACTAATCGAAAAATTAGAAAAAAAAAAAGAAATAAAACAAATTTTAATAACATCGAATACGTTGAGTTCTTCAAAAATTATATCAAATCTAAAATTAAAAAAGGTTATTCATCAATTTTTTCCAATAGATACAAATTATCATACTCAAAAATTTTTAAAGTATTGGAAACCTTCAGCTGCAATCTTTATAGATTCAGAGGTATGGCCAAACATGATTTATAACATTAAAAAAAATAAAATTTCATTAGCTTTAATTAATGCAAGAATAACAAATAAATCATTTAAAAAATGGAAAATTTTTTCTAAATTTGCTAGAAATATATTTCAGCAGTTTGACATTTGTTTATCATCAAATTTAAAATCTAGAAAATATCTAAAATTACTTGGTGTAAAAAAAATAAAATATATTGGTAATTTGAAATTTACACAAACAGAAAAAGATGTCAGTGAACTGAATAAAAATTTAAAGAAATTTTTTTTAACTAAGAAAATTTGGTGTGCTTCTAGTACTCACCAAAGTGAAGAAAAAATTTGTTTGGAAGTTCATAAGAGACTTAAACTTAAATATAAAAATCTATTAACCATCATAATCCCAAGACACATTGATAGGACTGAAAAAATACTTAATGAAATTAAAGAATTAGATTTAAAAGCTCATCTTCATGAGTCAAGAAAAAATATAAATAATAAAACAGATATATACTTAGTAAACTCTTTTGGGCAAACACAATCATTTTTTAAAGTTTGTAAAACTATTTTTTTAGGTGGATCAATTATTAAACATGGTGGACAAAACCCTCTTGAACCAGTAAGGCATGATTGTAAAATTTTACACGGTCCAAATGTTTGGAATTTTGATGAGATCTATACTCTTTTAAAAAAATACAACATTACAAGTAAAGTTAATAACTCTAAACAGCTATTTTTTAAAGTTAACGAAATGCTCAATAAAAAGAACAAACCTAAAAATTTAGAACACAAATTTAAAAATTTAGGAAATAAAATATTAAACTCTACTTTAAAAGAAATGAATTTGTATATTGTTAAATAATGAAATTAAAAAAACCAAAATTTTGGGATTATAAAAAGCCTAACTTATTATCTTATTTTTTATTACCATTTACGTTACCTATAATTATAAATAATTTTTTTTTTAAAGATAAAAAAGCTTCTAAAATAAATCAAAATATTAAAAAGATATGTATAGGTAATATTTATGTAGGGGGTACAGGTAAAACCCCTCTGACTATAAAGATGTACCAAATTTTATCTAAACTAAATTTTAAGACTGCAACGATTAAAAAATTTTACCCACAACATGTTGACGAACAAGAAATACTTTTCCAAAAAACAAAATTATATTGTTTAAAAGATAGAATGGAATCGCTAAGTAAAGCTAGAGAAAATGACTTAGATGTTGTTATTTTTGACGACGGATTACAAGATAAATCAGTCAACTATGATTTAACCTTTGTCTGTTTTAATAATATTAAATTTATAGGTAACGGTTTCTTGATCCCTGCTGGTCCATTAAGAGAAAAAATTGAAAAAATTTCAAGATACAATGCTGTATTTATTAATGGAAATAAAAAAGATAATACAGCTTTAAAGTTATCAATTAGGGAGCATGATAAAAAAATTCAAATTTTTGAGTCTTATTATGATCCTATTGATATTAATAAATTTAAAACTGATGAAAAGTATTTAATTTTTTCAGGAATTGGTAATCCTGAAAGTTTTAAAGAAACCTTAATAAAAAATAATATTAACGTTATTAAAGAAATTATTTTTCCAGATCATTTTCATTATACAAAAAAAGAAATTGATAAAATTAAAGTACTTGCTAAAAGTTTAAATGCTAAAATTATAACAACAGAAAAAGATTATGTAAAAATTGATAATAATGAAAATAAAGATATAGAATTTTTAACAATAGATCTTAAAATCCAACATGAAGAAAAATTGATTAACTACTTAAAATTACATTTATGAAAACTATAAAATACTTTATTCAATTTTTAATCATAATAATTTTTTTTCTTATTTTTAAGATGCTAGGTATGAAATTCGCATCATTCTTTTCTGGTAAAATTGTATCTTACATAGGACCTTTTTTTAGATCAAGAGAACTAATTAAATCAAACTTACTAAAAGCACTGCCTAATTTGGACTCTAGTAGATTAAATAAAATTTCTAAAAATATGTGGAATAACTACGGCAGAATTCTTGCTGAATATGTTTTTATTAAAGATTTCAGAAATGCAAAAAATCAAAATCATATTGAAATAAAAGGCCAAGAAATTTTGAGTCAAATTAAAAAAAATAATGAACCCGTAATATTCATTTCTGGACATTTTAATAATTTTGAATTGATGGCTATGGAGATTGAAAAAGCAGGCATTGAACTTGCAGCTCTCTATAGACCTCTTAATAATAAATTTTTAAATTTTATAATGGAGAGAATAAGAAAAAAATATCTTTGTAAAAATCAAATTAAAAAAGGAATTTCTGGAACTAAAGAATTACTTTACTTTTTTAAAAAAGAAACTTCCATTGCTTTAATGATTGATCAAAGAGTTTCTCAAGGTATTAAATCTGATTTTTTTAATCAAAAGGCATTTACAACAACTATACCAGCTCAATTTGTAAAAAAATTTAAATGTAAGGTAGTACCCATATATATAGAAAGAGTTAAAGATGTTAATTTCAAATTAACTATTCATGAACCTAAAGTATATTCTGAGAATGAAACTATTGAGACAATAACGCTAGATTTAAATCATCTGCTAGAAAAATTAATTTTGAAAAATCCTGATCAATGGATATGGTCTCACAATCGTTGGAAATAAATACTTATTTTTTTTCTCTTTTTATTGCTGCTTCTTTATAAGAATAATATGGTTCTTGCAGTTCTACATTCCAATAATTTAAATCTTCTAAATTAATAACTTTTCCTGATATGGCACAAACTACATGATCGCCTTGTTCAATGATCTGAAAATTATTTGGTAAATACTTTATTTTAGCTAATTTTTTATTCATTTTTAGTTTATATATCATTACATGAAAGTTGGAATAATAGGAAGTGGTGGACGTGAACATGCTATCTGTCATGCATTAAATAGATCAGAAAAAGTTAAAAAAATATATTGTTTCCCAGGTAATGCAGGTACAGCTAAAATTGCTGAAAATATTAGCTTAAACTTAGAGAATTTTAGTGAATTAAAAGATTTTATATTATTAAATACAATTGATTTAATAATAGTTGGTCCTGAAAAACCATTGGTTGACGGTATAGTGGATTTTTTAGAGGCAAATAATATTAATGTCTTTGGACCAAATAAACTTGCGTCTCAACTTGAAGGTTCTAAAATTTTTACCAAAAACCTGTGTGAAAAACATAAAATACCCACAGCTAAGTCTGGTATTTTTCAAAACATTCATGATGCAACACAATTTACAAAAAAATCTAAATTTCCACTAGTTGTAAAAGCAGATGGTTTAGCTTCTGGAAAAGGAGTTTATATATGTGAAAATATTAAAGATGCAGAAATAGCCATAAAAGAAATATTTAAGGGAAAATTTGGTGAAGCTAAAAATTTACTCATTGAAGAGTTTCTTAAAGGCGAGGAAATGAGTTATTTTATAATTACAGATGGTAAAAAAATAATTAAATTTGAAACTGCTCAGGATCATAAAAGAGCGTTAGAGGGAGACAAAGGAAAAAATACTGGAGGCATGGGCGCTTACTCTCCTTCAAGATTAATTAATAAAGAATTAGATAAAAAAATTATGTCAAAAATAATTGAACCAACAATTAATGGTCTTAAAGAAGTTGGAGTCGGCTATAAAGGCTTTTTATATGCAGGACTAATGATAGTTGACAATGAGCCGTTCTTAATAGAATACAACGTTCGAATGGGAGACCCAGAATGTCAAACTATTTTACCTAAATTAAAATCAGATTTATTAGAAATATTTTTGGCATGTTGTAATGAAAAACTAAGTGAAATTAAAATAGAATGGCATAATAAAAAAAGTTTATGTATTGTTTTATGCTCAAAAGGGTATCCTGATGAAATTAAAAAAAAAGTATTAATTAATAATATTAATAAGATTAAGTTTGATAAAGATCAATTTTGCTATCATGCAGGAACTACTATCTTCAAAGAAGGTATCTGTGCTACTGGAGGAAGAGTTTTAAATTTTGTTTGTTTGTCAGACAATTTTTTTGAAGCCAGAACAAAAATAGTAGACTCTATTAGTTCTCTAAATTGGAATGGTGGTTTTTATCGAAAAGATATAGGATATAAAGTGATAACTGAATGAGAATAATATCAGGAATTTCAAAAGGAAAAAAAATTCAAGAGCCTAAAGATCTTAATACCAGACCGCTCAAAGATTTAACAAAAGAATCTATATTTAATATCTTAACTCATTCTAATAAATTCAATATAAAGTTAGAAAACTCATATGTTTTAGATTTATTTTCGGGTGTTGGCTCTTTTGGATTGGAATGCCTTTCAAGAGGATCTAAAAAAGTAATTTTTGTAGAAAATTATAATAATGTTTTGCCAGTTTTAAGAAAAAATATTTTAAATTTACGATATCAAAGTAATTCGACGGTAATGGAAAATGATATAATTAATAATTTTATTTTTAAAAAATTTGAAAATAAGTTTGATATTATTTTTATGGACCCCCCTTATAGAGAAAAAAAATTAGCTCATATATTAAATAAAATTAATGAGTCTAAGGTACTTTATAATGATGGTATTATTATTATTCATAGACACAAAAAAGAGAAAGATGAATTTCCAGAAAAATTTAACATTATTGAAGAAAAAACCTATGGTATATCCAGGGTAATTTTTGGAAATTTCTTTTAAAATAATATTTTCTTAGTTTCTTTTTTAATTAACTCTACAGAAGGCTGATCATATGGATTAACCTTAAGGGCTCTTCCTAGCATGATAGTTTCCAAAATGAAGAAGCAAAACAATTCGCCCAAAGTTTTTTCATCTCTATTAATTATTTCAAAACTTCTAAATGGTATATTTTTTTTTGAAAAAACTTTTTCTGTTGCCAATTTTTGAGAAAGGATAATTTTTGCTAAATTTTTATCTTTTAAATAATTGTAAGATGAAAGAATTGTATTTTTATTAATTTCATTAGAATTTTTTTCTCTTACATGAAAAAAGGTAAAAAAATTATTTTTTGGACCATCTAAATAAAGCTGCATAACGCTGTGATTATCTTTTGGCATAGTTGAAATTATTGGTAAAATACCCTTTCCTTTTTTTCCTAAACTTTCAGCAATTAATTGTTGATACCATTGAAATAAACTATTCGAACTCTCATCATAATTAAGAATAATTGAGTTAAATTTTTTTTGTTTCAGAAAGTGTAGAGTATTATTTACATTTATTATCAATGAATTAATAAATTTTTTATTTTTGACCAAATTATTAAATTGTTTAAATTTATTTATATCTAATCCCATAAGTTCAGCTGGTAACATTCCAACTTCTGATAAAACAGAATATCTTCCTCCAATAAAGTTGTTGTGATGAATAATTTCAGCTTTTAACTTATTAGCAAGTAAATATAGATAGCTTTCTTTATTTTCAGTTATAAAAATATTTTTATTTTTATTTTTAATAATCACATTTGAATTTGATATAGTCTCAAGTGTATTGCCTGATTTTGAAACAACTAAATTAAGAGTCTTTTTTTTATTATGGAGAATTATTTTTGGTTGAAGATTATTGTTAAAATAAAAATTTTTTTTTATTTTCTTTTTTAAAAAATTATATATTGACTCAGTTCCTAGAATAGAACCTCCCATACCTATTACTCTTATATGAGAATATTTCTTAAATCTTAAAATTGTCGCCTTGGCATAAGAATTTTTATAAGTTGAGCTAAGAGACTTAAGTACTGTATTATTTTCTTTTAAAAGAATATTTAAATCTTTCTTTATTTTTTTATTATTTTTTTTTAATGTAAAATTTTTAAAATCAATATATTTGGTGATCATTAATTAGTTTTGATTTTTTCAAGTATGGATTCTTCTATACTTCCACTGACAGTTTGGTCATTTTTAGATTTTTTGTTCTGAGTTATTTCTTTTTTTATTTTATCTTCTATACTCACTTGACCTTCAGTTGATTTTTTTACTTCATTTATTGATTCTGTAGTTCCTGGTTTAGGTAATTCATCAAATTTAGGCGGTATGACTAAAGGATTCTTTTTCTCTACTAAGAATTCATCAGCATTAGTTCTTTTGTTTTCAGTCAATCCATCTTTTACACTTGAACAACTGTGTAAAAAAAAAGTTGATATTCCTATAATAAAAAAAAATTTAAATATTTTTTTCATATTCATTATTTTTATAAAATATTTCGGCAAATATAAGACAAATAACTCCAAAAGTAATAAATATATCTGCCACGTTAAAGATAAACCAGTGAAAACTCTTATAATGTAGGTCTATAAAATCTGGCACTGCAGAATAATAAATTCTATCAAATAAATTTCCTAGGGAACCTCCAAAAATAAATAATAAGGAATATTGTTTAAAACCTTTATTTCTAATTGCTATAACTAAAATTATTACAGTTATAAGGGAAATTATTATAGTGATTGTATTATAAATAGAAGTTTCATTGAAAGAGAACATCCCGAAAGCAATACCTTTATTCCAAATAAGATAAAAATTTAAATACTCAGTCAAATAAATATCAACTGAGTTTTCTATTTGTGCTATTTTGAGAATATATATTTTTGAAATCCTATCAGTCAAAAAAATTGCTAAAATGATTATAAAATTTTGTAGAATTTTTTTAAAATTTATTTTATTCATAGAAAATTCTAAACTGGATGTCTTTTACATCCATCTTTATTTATTTTCCAACATATGGAGCATTTTTTTCCCTCAGCTTTAGTTGCTAAGGCTGATATTTCATCTAATTCAGTTTCTATAATTTGAGCATTTGATGTAATACATAGTTCTGCTAAATCCACACCACTAATTAAATTAGATATTTTTTTATTTAAACTTATTATTAAATTTGCCTCTAAGCTAGATCCAATTTCTTTATTAGTTCTTTTTTCTTCAATACTTATATTGCAAATATCTCTTATTTTTTTTAATTCTTCCCATTTTTTATTTAATTTTTCATTTTCAAAAGTTTTTGGAAATTTCATAAATTTTTCTAAATGTATACTTTTTTTATTTTTATCTATTATTTTAAAAATTTCTTCTGCTGTAAATGAAAGTATGGGTGCAAACCACTTAACTAGAGACTCCAGAATTATATTTAATACTATAATACTGCTTTTTCTTCTTTCTGAATTTTTTAAGTCACAATACAACGCATCTTTTCTAATATCGAAATAAAAAGCAGATAGATCTACGGTACAAAAATTTAAAAGATCTTTATAAAGGTTATGAAAGTCGTATGATTTAAAATAGTTATTAAACCTTTCATTTAAATTATAAATTTTATGAAGCATATATTGCTCTAATTCTGGAAATTGATTTAAGTCTAACTTCTCAATATCTATTTTACTAAAATCATCATGTAAGTTTCCTAATAAATATCTAAATGTATTTCTAATTTTTCGATAAGACTCTGCGTGTTGTTCTAAAATAGAATAATCAATTCTTAAGTCTTCAGCATAATTTGATGAAGCAACCCAAATTCTTAAAATATCGGCACCATATTTTTTTAAAATATCTTCGGGTGCAATTACATTTCCTAAAGATTTAGACATCTTAAGACCTTTGCCATCTACTACAAA
>CERI01016137.1_pt1 | contig 10626 bp, 15 predicted proteins | sample 350261 | NCBI WGS metagenome assembly CERI01 (sample SAMEA2620979, study PRJEB7988) | marine metagenome | isolation source: saline water (ENVO:00002010), including
ATCTGTTCTACATCTCCCAATATATTCTCCAGACCTTGTTCGGTTGCACCAACCGCAGCACCCATAGCCTTTTTTAGCATTTGATTTTCCAATTCTAATCTTTCAATCTTGGCACTGGTCAATAACCAATTGATAGGGGCAGGGAGTGACAATTCTAAGCCTCCAGACCCAAACCTGACATTTCATCAATTACTTCTTCTGAAGGAGTGTTTTCCAAATAGAGGTTTTCATATTCTGAATTAGATGTTTTCTTCTCATAAGCCATATCTGCACCACCCAATAGCAAAAGTGTTAAGCCAGCCGTAGAAACCGACGGGCTGCTGTTGTGGTAGTTAGTAAAAGACAAAATTCGCCCTGCTACTAACATGACGGCTCCGAGCCCAATGATTTTAGAACCATCTATCATGGTTAATATGGGTCGCTACTGTTATTTAAGTTCTTACTCGTCTGCAACGGGTGGGTTTAACACAGCATCCGAAAGATGTGGCGTGATTTGTTCTAAAATACCGCTCACAATCAAAATAGCAGACCGACCTGCCAGATTGACATTATCCAGCAAATTGTAAAGAAACTCGCACTGTTCAGTGGTAAGTGTTACTTCGGGCATAGTTAATCACTAAGGTTCTACCTATTTAACCCTTATCATTGTAGCAATCCGTAGGCTTGAAGTGCTTGAATAATCCCATCTATTGAGATTTGTATATCGCCAAAGTTTGCATCGCTGCTTCCAGCGAGACTTACCAAAGATGTTGGGTCAGATGGATTCGGACCATAAGGGGCTGCGGTTTGTTGAGTCACGGGGGTTGCTCCCATGAATCCTAACTCGCTGGTAGGGTCTACTCCGACTGATAAATTACCTGTGACTGTAAAAACTGTGCCGTCAAAAGTTAAATTGGCTTCTCCTTGTATGGCATCGGCACCTGTGACTGTGGTAATGGTATTGTTGGTGCTTCCTGAAAGAGTCACGCCTCCCGAACCGCTTGATGCGGCTGTTATTCTTCCTTTTTGATTTACTGTAATTGTTGCATTCGTATAAACTGCGGGTGTAACTGCTGTATCTGTAAGAGCAATAGTTCCTGTGGTAGTGATAGGGCCGCCCTGTAATCCAGTTCCTGTGGCGACTTCGGTAACTGTTCCTGAGCCACCTCCACCACCAGAAGAGGAAATTAAAACTGTGTTGCTGGAAGTTCCATTAAGAGTAATTCCTGTGCCAGCCACTAAGTTTAGTGTCGGGTCGGGAGTAATTGTGGTTTGTCCTGAAACAGTTCCACCATCAGCAGATGTTTTGATAGTGGGACTTCCTGCTCCACCTTGACCTGAATAGCCATTTGCCATAATAAATATTAGGTGGTGCTGCTATTTGAATCTAATGATTGCTTCATTGATAAACTGGGATGAACATAGGACCCATTCCTATATCAATTTCTAACCAACCTGCGGGATTTAAGGGACCGCCCGTAGGTGAATCGGGGAATGCTGCGGCCACAGGTGGAGCGGCAGGTGGCGCAAAAATACCTTGAAGGTAAGAAACATCTTGTAAAATGTTCGCTGAAACAATATCACCGTTTCCATCCGAAACCAAAACCGCATTTGTTGAGTTTGTTTGGCGAATGGTTCCGCTTACATGAAGTTTTTGAGAGGGGTCGGTAGAACCCAATCCAATACCAACATTTCCTCCGCTTGTTATTCTAAATTGGGTATCGGTTGAGGCTACATTGTTATTGGATGGGTTAGGTGTTCCAAAAGCAATATCAAATTGTGCGGGGTCTCGCTCGGATAATTGCCAAAGGTCAGCCGTTGCCTCCACATTGTTGAAGTGGATTCCTCCGTATTGGGTCGTCAATCCGACTCTTCCGTTTGCACCCGTGCTAAGAATTGCATATTCCGTTGAGGCTCCTGCATCTACTTCAATTGCAGCAGTAGGAGAAGTTGTTCCTATCCCTAATCGGTTGTTTGTGTTGTCCCAATACAGTTCTCCGTTGTCCTGAGCCAAATTTCCTGCGGCATCTACGAATAAAATACTTCCTGCTGTTCCCGAACCTACCGCATCACCGATAGATACGCCTCCGCCCCCTCCTGAGCCATTAGATGCAGCCGTGATACGACCTTGAGCATCAACCGTAATGTCGGCACTTGTATAATTTCCTGCGGTAACTGCTGTGTTTGCTAAAGCCACAGTTCCAGAAGCGGTAATAGTCCCTCCACTTAATCCAGTTCCTGCGACAATTTGTGTAACCGTTCCTGCATTAGCCGTATATCCTGCATCATTGGCTAACAAAGATACGGGTTGTCCTGCTTGAATGGCTGAATCGGCTTTGACTCCTTGTGCAGCAGTGGCGAAATCTCCTGTGTTGTTCTGAGCAGCCGTTCCTAATGTAATTCCTGAGAGTTGGTTCAATTCTGCGGAAGTAGAAGTAACTGCTACATTGTTAAGAAATAATTTGCTGTTCCCAATTTTTACTTCGTCTGATGCCGTAGCATCATTAACACGAAATGGTTGTTCAGCCATGGATAACTATTGTGGCTGCTGCTATTTGAACCTTATCAAGCAATAGTTTGTCGCATGAATCTAACGGTAAGGTTATTGGAACCTGTGCGAGTAACTTGAACTGCGGGACTGGCAGCAGAAGTGACATTGACCGTAAATAGCGGTCCTGCGCCTGTGAAGACATCAGCGAATGGAACGAAAGAAGAACCAGCCCCGTCTGCCGCTACCACTAATTCAGTAGTCTGTGATTCGCTGGCGGTGGCATCAAAAGCAGTAATAACATATTTGGCTCCTTTGTAAGAGCCTCCTGCAAACGAGTCAATGGATGTAGCAGCACCTGATGATACAGTGGTGGTGTTGCTCTTGAAACTTCCATAAACCGAACCTCCTGCACCGAGTTGCAATAATTCGTTAGTGGTATCAATATTAAATGAGGCATCTACGGAGAATCCACCTGCACCGTCTGATAGCAAAATATCTCCATCGGCTCCAGGTGTTGAGGCTCCTGCATCGGCAGCCCAAGTTACAGTTCCTGCGCCGTCAGTCTTTAGAACTTGATTAGCAGCACCATCTGTGACAGGCAGAGCAAACCCACCAACGGTAAAACTTGAGGCACCTGAATAATCCATGGCTCCTGAAACTGTTGAGCCTCCTGTTCCTGTTAAGGGTCCTGCTCCAGCAGACACACCGACACCAGAAATTTGTCCCGATGCTGTAATAGTGGTGGCACCTGTGACTGCACCGCCTGTGATGTTGAGTTGTCCATCAGTAAGGCTTCCACCTGTGAGGGCTCCAGAAGCATTGACTGAAACGGCATTTGTGATACTTCCTGCGTTTATGGTGAGTGTGCCATCAGTGAAACTACCTGCGGTGACCAATCCTGAAGCATCAACAGTAGTGGCACCTGCAATTGCACCTGCATTAACAAGACCTCCTGCACTTGCATCTAATCCAGCACCAGTAATCAAACCAGTGGCTGTGATGGTGGTGGCTCCAGCGATTGCACCGCCCGAACCAATTGTGATTGTGCCGTCGGTGGCTTGGGTAAAGCGAAACGCTTGTTGTGCCATACCCTACTATTCGTGTTTTTGCTATTTAAATTTGTCTAACTCAACAACGACCGAATTACTTTAACGGTGTGATTATTAGCAGAGCCTGGAGTGAATTGCAAGACAAAATTAGCCCCAGAAATTACACCATTAAAACTTCCTAACGGTGCATCACTAAAGATGGTGCCATATTCTACTACATATCCTGTGGTTCCATCGTGAACGCCCAATAATTCTGAGGTCTGATATTCTCCTGCGGTAGTGTCTGCTACTTGAATAATGTATTTTACTGAGCGATAACTGCCAAAACCCCACGAATCTATGTTGGAAACTGCTGCTCCCGTAGTGGTTTGAGAACGAGTGGTGAGATTCATATCATTGATAGACAGACTTCCAGAACCTGTGAGGCTTAAAATGTTGCTGGTGGCATCAAAAGAAAATTCGTTTTTGCCTCCGATAGTATCTAATGCTGTGGCGTAGGCTACTTGCGTGGGTTGAATAGTCCCTCCGATTGAGCCGCCACCACCTCCGCCTCCAGAAGACTGAATGGTGATGGTATTTGGGTCACTTCCTGTTAATGTGATATTAGACCCAGCGACTAAGTTAATTTCTTGTGAGCCATCTAAAGTTGTATCTCCTGCAACAGCACCAGCACCTGCTGATAAATTGATTTGAGGCCGCCCTGCAAACCCTGTCCCAGAAAACTTTTCAGCCATAATGGGTCACCATACTATCAGACACCGCCCTCTAAGGCTTGTCGTCCAGTATCAGTGAATCCTGTTTGTTGCTCAGACCATCCAACGAACACTGCTTGAACATTGCCTGTAAGGGTATCTACACCTGCAACTGCACCAGTGTTGATAACACGGAATACAACTTGCTTTTCTACCACCAGTGGAATTTCAAACTTCCATTGGTCGGATTGAGGAACAACTACGCTCCATTGGAAATCGTCCCATTCAAAAAGTAGTTCTCCGTCTACCCAGATTTGATACCTAACGGTTGATGCACCATTAGTAGTAGGTTCTGTGTGTCCAAAGCGAGAAACTAAATATAGTTCATTCTTACGACCTGCTTCCGTGGCTGTGGAAGTTCCTGTGGTGGTAATTCCTGTGAACAAACCACCGCCGCTACGAGCCCCAGAAGGAGTTCCTACGGAGTTCGGAGTAAAGACCTGACCACCAACTGAAGTGGATGCGGTAGACGGAAAGGTTGGAACGGTAGAATCGGGAAGGGCGGATGCTGCGGGTGAGCCGCTGACCCAACTTTGAGTTCCCAAGACACGAGCATCATTGACATTGATAACCACTGCATCAATATATTCTCCAGCATCTAAAAATCCACCTGCTAATCCTGTGAGAGAAACTACTTGGCGTTGAATAACATTCGCAGAATTGCTTTTAGGAACCAAATGCCACGGATAATTCTCTGAATTGACATTGTTAGGGTGCAACATCAGATTTTCCATAGCGGGGCGAACTGGACGCTTATAGGTTGAAGGGTCAATTCCAACTCGCTGCGGAGAGGTAGCAACCGAAGTTTCGGTGCTGTATGAAGAATAAGGAACAGGAGTTGAATTAACTGCATCGCCCTTCTGTGAATATCCTGTTTGGAAAGCCTTCTTACGGTAGGCTCGTTTGAGCCCACGGATGTTATCGTTGGTATCTCCTGACGGCATGAAATCACCTATAATTACTTTTGGTCCTTCCTGTTATTTAAGGTTAAGCCAAGTTTGGGAGCCATTTTTTGTGCTTCCCTTTGTTCTTTCCAATATTGAGCGGATGTGGCTAAATACCACTCCCAAGAACTGGTGTCTAATCCCCGACTCAATAATAGTTGTCTACGGAACCACTCTACATTATCTACACTTACTTCAATACCCAGCGATAGCAATTGTTCACAAATCAAAGCATCAGAACCTGAAAAAGTCCAATATTGAACAAAAACCTGTGCCGCAGGTCGGGAAAGAGCCCAAGTTCCTATGGGATATTCATTAAGTATAGCATATCTGACATCCCAAGTTTGAAAGGGCCTCACATACACATCAGGTTGCAGCAAATAACCATAATTAGAGGTTAAATCTTTAGGAAATGACGATGAATCTCCTGAAACGCCCCAAGATTTGATATTTTCGGGATTCTGATAATAATGTGTGGTGTTGATTACTATCTGAACAAAGCCATTGGGTCTCCATTGCTCAATATTTCCCAGAGTTACTACGGGTGCGGCTGAAATTCCTGGGGTGCTTCCAAAATCGTCTATCACAACGAAATGGTCTTCTCTCACCATCGCTGTTTCCGTAATATTGTTACCATATCCGCTGGTAAAGATAGAAAATTGATTCGCAGGATTGGGTAGGTTACTTCCATCTGCCGCAGGAATTAGTTCCCACAAGTATATTTGTTTGCGAATCATCAACTCAACCTCCTGGGAACATCTTCTAAAGCCTGTTCGTATTCGTTTCTTTCAGAAATATCGGCCATCAATTTGTTGCGAATTATCATTCTTTTGTGCGCCTGAACTGTCTTGACATTAACAGGGATGTTCTGAGACATTAAAAAATTGGCTATCAGTGCATCAGAACCATCAAATAAAACATACTCCAGATAAACACGAGGAATCCAAATATCTCCGTCCTCGTCGTCAATGGCGGTGGTGACGGAATAATCCCAACTTCGGGTAGTTACACCAGAAGTTTGCCTATCATATGCTACTTGAGTCTGTTGCAATTGATTGATTGAATAATATACACCCCAAGTTTGGCCTGGGATTACATACATTGGAGTATCACTGAGATAAAAAGATGGGCTAATTGATTGAGGCCCATAGCGTAATCCTGGGGACGGGCCATAGGGTGAAGCATTGCCTGAAATTCCAGGGCCTACTACATTATCAGGCTGTTGAAAATACTGGGTGGTTTCTACCCAAATATTAGCACTGGCAGGAGGAGGCCATAATGAGAGTTCATCAATAACAATAAATTGAGTCGCTTTAACATAGCCAGGAATGTCTAAATTATTGCCCAATCCTCCGACAAAAATGTCTACTTGGGCATTAGCATGAGTTCCCCACGCAGGAATCGCAGGAGATAAAGTCAAAATTGGGTCTTGGTTAAGAACATATGGTGTCGGGTAGGTAGTAGAGGGAATCAAACCTCTCCACTCATAAACCTGACGGCGCATCATACAATATAATAACCCTTGTTGCTATTTGAACCTTCGGTTCAATAGACGGTCTTTTGAATTTCAAGTTCGCCAATAAGTGTTACTTTGACACGAACCGTAGCCACATCTGTTCCTGCACTGACCATATCGTGTGCAGCAATAGCGGCGTTATTGGAAACAGAAACTTGTAGCGGTTGCTGGAACAACACCAAAACAGGGCTGGTAAAAGCAATATATCGTTGGTTTGCAGCACCTGGCATTACCAATCGCTGGATAGAAATGTCGTTAGTTGGAATGCGGTTGCCTCCGACCAGAAGTTCCACATCAAAATCTGTGAAAGTTCCAAATGGAGCGGTATTAGGAGCGACATAATTGTAATAGTAAGGATTAGTTACGGTTTCTACCTTGAGTTGGTTGCCCGCAGCATCAAGAGGGACAATGTCAATTGCGAAACCATGAATCCTAACATCTTCGTTGTTAGCCTGATTGGTATAAATTGTGGCAATATTTGATGTCCCATTAGTAGCAGGGACAGAAAAATCGTGATTTGTAGTCAGAATTTTTGGTTCAGGGTCTTGATTTGCCATATTTTATCCCTCCTCAAGCAACACGACGGGCCGCAATCTTCTGAATAGAAAGTTCGGAGATAAGAGAAATCTTGGCACGAATCGTAGATACTGTGGTTCCGTTGTAGGTAAATACAGCCACTCCTGAGTTAGCCGTGAGGTTAATCTTGAGAGGTTGTTGGAAAAGCACAATCACTGGAACTGTGAAACTCATGGTCTGGTCTTGTTGTCCGTAAATCCAGGCAATATCAAAAGCATTGGATGGAATGTTGTTCGGTCCAACACTCAAAGCCATGGTAAAATCTGTGGGCATAGTGAATTTCGGGTCAGTTGTGCTGGTAATTTGGTTTCCTGCTCCATCAATCAAAGCAAAATCAACTGCCACTGCATAAACACGAACTTCTTCGTTATTTGCTTGGTTGGTGAAAATAGAGACAGCACTCTGCGTTCCACTTGCTAATGGGGCCACACTGAAATCGTGGACGGTGGTATAGACTTCTGGCTGCGGGTCTTGATTTGCCATATTGGTTAATCTCCTATGTCAGATTGGTTCTTCTTGCTATTTCAATCTATCGCTTCAAATCGGGCTTTAGCCCTCCACCACAGCCACGACCATCTCAATAATAGAATTCCTACCAGTAAATCAATGATAAAAAACCAAGCACCGTAACTTTCCAGGTGTTTTGACATAGTTACTAAGACCTCATCTGGAGGAACCATGCCGTCTTTTAGAATAACTGTGACCCAAATCATGGCTCCCAAAAAGGCTAACCAGAAGGTAAAAAACAATTCTTTCCAGACTTTATCCATAATATCTCTTCACTTGTCAATCTCTAAATAATTCTGATTCGTCAGCAACTTCGGGGGCAGGTGCTACATCTACTTCAGGAGGGGTAATGCCCTCTTCAATAGCCCTGACATCTACATATTTTCTGGCAAATCCATATAGTTTCGGGGCCAAATCTTGTAATTCTTCATCCATGGAACGGCCATCTTTTGAGGCTTCCTGGCGAATCAAACCATCTAATGATGAAATGGTATTCATGGTGCGATAAAAATTGGGTGTGAATACTGCCCGATAGGTTTTGCTAATTCTATCCGTTTGTCGCTGCGCCTGAATTGCTAACAATACTGCGCCTAAATTGGTAGCCGTAATGAATCCTAACAACTGCCAAGTCCACCAATCTGTGGGTTGCACTACCAATGAAAATGTTTGAATTATAATTTCTACCATCACTAATACCCCAATCATAAATCGGGTAGACAAAATATCATTAGATACTAATTCATTAAATTGGTCGTTATTCTTCATATGCAGGTCTCCTGAAAACTATATACATGATGTCGTTAGTTGGTGCGTATCCATCTTTTTCATATCCGTGTTCTACCACAGAAGCGACACATTTTTTCTCCCAACGGCGTTCTTTGTCTATGGCAAAAATATCGGCTCGGAAAATACCTTGGTTGCTTAACATAATGAAGTCTGAAATAGTGTAGATGGGTATTGAATTAGTTTCATAGTCTACATATTCTACCTCGTGAGATACAATATTTACTTCCATTTCTGCTAATTTTCTTTCAAAAAAATCTTCACCTAATTGTCTTTTAACTGCCTCGGCTACACCAAAACCTGTGTGCAAGTTCTCTTCAATAACTTTCCATTCTCTTTCAGCCAATGTGTCCCAATGGCGTGAATTGGAATCATATTCTCTTCCGATGGTTTGACGATAGGCTTGCAAGTATTGGATTTTACGAGTAATTAAATACTCGGTCCAAACCTCATCTTCAGGGGGATTGGACTCCATAAGGTTATTGAGGTCTGCTACCTATATCAACCTTCACTCGTATTCTCTCAGGACTTTTCCTCGGGCTTCACGGGGTTTTCCACCATTAGTCCAACCTGTATGTTCTACTGTGAGTGGGGCTCGTCGGGCTACGATAGCATCTCTTTCCGCCCACAATCTATAATTATATTCACGAGTTCCATTCATAGCCACATTAAATCGGTCTCCTGCTTCGTTTTCACAAATCCAAATTGGAGTTCCTGCCGCAGTTCCCTGCCCCTCAGTATATCCCACAATTGGAAATTCAGTATCTTCATAACGCTTGACCTTCATTAAGTCTGATGACTTACCATTGAGTTTATAGACAGAATTTAGGTTGCGAACCATGCCGCCCTCATAACCCTCTTCTACAAACTGGTCGGTATAGGTTTCCACATCTTCATAATTATTGATTGGGTAATTTTCTACAAAACGAACCCGAGTGCGTCTGGCCGCAGGGATTTGATTAAGAATACGAACCATCAAGCGATACCGATTAGCAAAAGTCATATCCAGATTGTCCAAATCTATCAAATCATAGACTCGTAATTTCATGAATTGCAATGCTTGAATATCACTTTCGGATAAATTTTCTGGGTTTTTACGGACTAATCCACTGGCTCTTTCAAATTCCACATCATCAGGTTCAGCATATAATTCACCGTCCAAAATAATGTTGCTGGGCAAATTAAGATTCATAATGTCTTCTCGTATAGCGTTCATTCCTGGGAATAGTTTATTCTTTCTTGACATTAGAATTACTTGTCCAACAGTAGGCATAGAGGCCAAACATCTAACGCCATCAAATTTTCTTTGTATGGCGGCGGGGAATTGGGTCCAGCGTCGGCCACCTACGGAAAACTTTTTTGCCAACATGGGAAGCACCACAGTTTGATTTCGGGCTCCTGCCATAGAGACAACATATCCTCGGTCCATTTTCTTGAGCCATTCTGAACGAGCCTCTAACTCAGCCTGTTCTAAAACGGTGCGTCCTTGATTACCTGCTGCTATAATGGTAGGGACTCCTGTAATTATGGTTCCTCCTACTTGTCCATAACGAGTGTTAATTGAGTAAGTTGAATCGCCATTAGAAGTAACTGAGATAGTCCATTCTCGCAAACTGTTGTTGGAGTCGGTCTTGTATAGTGTGTCAAAAGGCATAGTTATCTCTCCGTGTGTCACCTATTTAACTTATTCACCTAACTTCCAAAATTTAAGTGACTTCATGCGTTGCCACCAAGAAGATTCATAACCGAATTTTCGGTGCGACTGGCGCAAATCATCCAATACCAATTCAGAAATAACATTTCCTAAGACTGTGGCTAAAACTCCGACAATAACACCACCCAGAATAAATCCTGTTAAAAATTCTTTCTTGTCTTGAACCACTTTGACAGGAACTGTTTCGGGTTCAGCCTCAGTGGTTTCCGAGCGGAATTGGGTTCTAACTGCCCGATGAGAGTCGCCATCAAAAACAATTACAAAACCTTGGGACTCTAAACGATTCCTAAGTCGGGAATCCTGTGCTTGTTGAGG
>CERI01027972.1_pt1 | contig 10618 bp, 6 predicted proteins | sample 350261 | NCBI WGS metagenome assembly CERI01 (sample SAMEA2620979, study PRJEB7988) | marine metagenome | isolation source: saline water (ENVO:00002010), including
AATGCTAGGTGGTATGCCTGGTGGCCCAGGTATGAATAACAAGAAAAACAATAAGGCACCTGGAATGCTAGATGGTATGGGTAGAACAAGTCCAATAGAAACTATAAAAGAACTTGGTGGTGAAAACACAAAGATTTTAAATTCTGATATAAATAGTGTAGTTAAAAAAGAATTGACAAATTTTAAAACTAATTTAAAAAACGCAAAGACATTAAAGGAAGTAAATAAAATACATAAACAATTGGGTGAGAATTTAAATAGTATACAGAATGTTGCTGAGAGAATAAATTCAGGTAAGGTTGGCGCAGTAATGACTGGTGAATTAATTGCAAATAATGGAACAAGAGTATTAATTGATGGTAATTTTGGAAGTAATAAAAAAGAGAAACTAAAGGTAAATGGAAAACTTATTCAAAGTAATGGAAATGAATCTAATGTAAGTGGTATTATAAACAAATTAAAAAATCCCGAATTAAATATTGGTGGAGAGATAAAAAGTGAAAATGGAACTAGAATACTAATTGATGGAAATTTCAGAAATAAAAATAAACAAAGTCTTGAGATGAATGGTACTTTAGTAACTCCTAATGGTGTCGAATCTAATTTAAATGGTAATATGGAATTAAATAAAAATTTTAAAGATAAAATGAAAGGTGAAATGAAAGGTAAGGATGGAAGTAAGGTTTTGTTAAAGGGTGGTTTTGATAATAATAAAAAAGATGAGTTAGAAATAAATGGTAAAATTATTCAAAAAAATGGTACAGAAATTAATATAGATGGAGTTATGAAAAGACCAGTTCGTACAAACTTAAATATGGATGGTGAAATGAAATTATCTGTACCCGGTGGTGGTAAATTAATATTAAATGGTAATTTTGAAAATAATTCAAAAAATACAATGGGTGTAAATGCAAAATTAGTAAAACCAAATGGAAGTGAAATTAATTTTAATGGTAATCTTAAGAGACCAAAAACAACAAATGGTAGACTAAATGGCGAATTAGTTTCTGAAAATGGCTCAATGAAGGTAAGTTTTGATGGGAATTTTGAAAATACAGATAAAAAAAGATTAGGTGTAAATGTAAAAATAACAAATCCAAATGGTACGGAATTGAATTTAAATGGTCAAATGAACCAAGGAACTAACAGAAATCTACAGGGAAATATTTCTTTACCCAGTGGTGAGAAGTTAATATTAAATGGAAATTTTTCTAATAATAAAAAGGAATTAAAAATAGAAGGAAGGTTTTTAAATAAAAACGGCAAAGAAACCTTATTGAATGGTGTAGTTAAAGAACCATTAAATACAAAATTAGATATGCAAGGAGAATTAAAAGGGGAGAATGGCAGCAGTGTTTTATTAAATGGTAATTTTGGTACAAATTCTAAAAGAGAAATGGAATTAAATGGAAAATTTTTACAACCTAATGGTAGAGAAGTAAATTTAAATGGTAATATGAGTGAGCCAAGAAACTTAAGTAATAGACTGGATGGTGAAATAAATTTAAAAAATGGTTCTAGATTAGTACTTAATGGTAAATTTAATAACAAAGAATTAGAGTTAGATGGTAAAATTGTTCAATCTAATGGTACGGAGATAAATTTAAATGGTAAAATGGAAACTCTTTCTGGTTCCAATATGGAGTTTAATGGGGAATTAAAGAGTAAAGATGGTAGTAGAATTAGAATTGATGGGGATTTAGAAAATAAAGGTGATAGAAACATGAATATTAATGGTACATTAATAACATCTAATGGTAAGGAATTTAATTTAGATGGTGTGTTAGATAATTCTCGTGTTATGAATAAAATGAATGGTGAGTTGTCTGGTGAAAATGGTTCAAGAATAATATTGAATGGTAATTTTTCTGATAAAGAAAGAAAGGAAATAGACATGAATGGAAAATTGATAAAACCAAATGGAACTGAATTAAATTTGGATGGTGTAATAAGACAAGTAAATGGGAGTAACGTGAATATAATGAACGTAAAGAGAGAAATAGAAAACGGAAGAGAAGATGCTATTAAGTTTAGAGAAAATAGACTTGAAAACTTAATGAATTCTCCAGAAGATAATACGAAAAAACAAAAAAAGAGAAAGAGAGTACATAAACCAACCGAGGGGGTTAGAAATCAGGTTAAAAGATCAAAGGGGTTTGCTTTTATAATAACTCCTAGACTAAGATATATGTTTTCAGAAAAAAAATGATTTAAGGATAAAATAAATATATAATATAAATGAAGTACGAATTAGTAACGGGTGGTTTTAATATAAAACCTGGTGTGATAACAAAAAAAACTTTTCAAGAACATAAAGAAAAATTATTGGCTAGACCAAATGCACATTTAGCTGCGGATGCTAGAAATAGATATGGACCACCAGATAAACCATTTCCTTTATATAGGATATCAACTGATGGTATTATGATTCCTAAATATTATGGTCTTGAAAATTTTGATAAAGATAAGAAAGAGACAGTCACTCTCACTTCTACGGGGGAAAGTATTAATGTAGAATGGTTATCAACAATGAAATTAAGAGATCACCAAGTGTTATCAGTGAGTAAGATAATTGAATCATATAACAAACTTGGTGGTGCAGTTCTGTGTCTGGGCTGTGGCCTTGGAAAAACTGTAGTAGCTCTTCATATGATAAGTAAAATGAAACTTAAAACATTAGTAATAGTTCATAAAGAATTTCTTGTTAATCAATGGATTGATAGAGCAAACATGTTCTTACCTGGGGTGAAAATAGGTATATTAAAACAAAATAAAGTAGAGATAGAAGGTAATGATATTGTAATAGCAATGTTACAATCATTATCAATGAAAGAATATCCAACAGGGTTGTTAGATTGTTTTGGTCAAGTAATAGTTGATGAGTGTCATCATATAGCAGCAAAGGTATTTTGTAATGGTATGTACAAAGTGAAGGGTTATTCTCTTGGTTTATCAGCAACTCCTGACAGAAAAGACGGTCTTGGTAAGGTAATTAATTGGTTTCTTGGTCCTATTGTATTGTCTATGTCTAATATAAGTGAAAATAAAGTCACAGTGAAGAGATATATTACTGATTTTGAAATTGAAGAGGTTTATAATAGAGGTGGTAAGTTGAATATAGCTAATATGATAACAAAGGTTTCTGAATTAGAAGATAGAAATAAGTTTATTATAGATTTGATTGTGAATATAGTTAATTCGGAAGATGGTGATAAAAGACAGATTTTAGTACTGTGTGAGAGAAGGGCACAATTAGAATATTTCAGTAATAAATTGGGGGAGCTTGATATAGAAAATGGTTTATATATGGGTGGTATAAAACAGAAAGAATTAGATAATTCATCAAAGGCAAAAGTAATATTGGGTACATATGCTATGTCGTCAGAAGGATTTGATGTGCCAACTTTAAATACACTAATTTTAGCATCATCAAAAACAGATATAGAACAAAGTGTTGGTAGAGTATTGAGAAAAATACATGACATTCCTGTATATATTATTGACATATGTGATATGTTTTCAATATTCAGAAATCAAAGTTATCAGCGAAGGTATTTTTATAAAAATAAGGAATATGAAATAAAGACTATTAATAATAACCAGGTTGTACCAAATGAAGTAAGTGACGAAACTGGTAAAAATCAAACCACATTAACAGGATTTTCATTTAAGTCTTCTATTTAAAATTGGAATGTGTAGGTCATTGAGTCTCTTCCCATAATTTTAATAATCTTGTTTTTTCCTTGGCTGTAATAAGTTTTTTATAATCTTGTTGATCAAAGAGTTTAACTCTTATTATTGAATAAACATCATCAAGAGTTATATTATAACTTTTAATTATTCTGATACCATCTTTCTTTATTTTAGAGTCTTTGCTTGTTATCAAAGAAAATATTATTTTTTTTATGTAATAAAAATAATCCAGTTTAATGTTTATGTTTGTAATTTTTATTCCAAATTCTCTAATTGTTTTTTTATTTGAATAAATTACTGAGTTTTTGCTTAATGTTTGTGGAAATCTTAATGATACTTGCTGTGCGTGTTTTGTTATAACTTTCTTTATCCTATAAGACGGAAAGACGCAAGTAGAAAAAATATAGTAGTCGGATAATTGAAACATCATATCAGAAAATACACGTTTATTTACAACATCTCCCATACTTATACTATCAGCTATTTCTCCTAGTACCTTAGTTCCACAAAATTTACCACCAGAGCTAACATATTCTACGTAATTTTCTGATATCATGAGTGGTATAAGAGATATATCTGATTCTGCAAAATTCTGAATAACTTTATAATTAAAATTATCACCCATTGTAATTATTTTTTTAGTCATATCAAACAATTGATGATCTTTTGTTTTTACAATATCTTCATATTTTGTTGACATGTTTATTTCATTTACTTTATTATTATTAGTAAAACTAAATTGTAACATGTTTATTAATTTTCTTAAATCTCCATCAGAAAATGATATTAATTTTGATAATGTTATATCACTTACATTTTTTATATTTTCTTTTTCTAATATATCAAGTGCTTTCATTTTTAACATTTCATTTGATGGTTTTTGAAATTTAATGTCTTCACATTCTTTTGACAGTTCTGAAATTTTTGGACAATATCTATCATTACATATACATATAATAGGAGATTTCCATGTATTATCTCTGTTTTCCTTGTCTATTTTTTTAACAGATGTTGTTCCTTTTAATGGGTTTAATAATTTTGTTAGCTCAGATATACCACCTGTTTCCCCGCTTGTCATACCATCAACTTCGTCCATTATAATAGCAATATGTTGTTTTATAAAATTACCATTTTTATCAAATCTTATTTTAGAAGTAGAAAAAGCCTCTGATAATTGATCCTGTATAAATTTTTTATTTCTAGATACACTAGCATTTATCTCAAGTATTTCATACCCTTGTGACCTTAATACTATTTTTACGGCAGACGTTTTACCTATACCAGGAGGGCCACTCACAAGAGCTCCCTTTTTTGTACCTGTCCTTCTGTTTTTAAAATTATCTAACCATCTATTCAACCACAATACATTTTTATAATTACCTAATATATCTTCATCTTCTAATGGTTTATACTTGTCTACCCATAATTCTTTATCAACATTTTGTTTTTTTTCAACCCGGCCTTGGCCACCAAGGAATGTAGGTATATAACTATCTTTTTTAGACATTACTTGTATCTTGTTATCTAGACACTGTCCATTCAAAAAATCATTAATACTTGCTTGTCCATTTTTAGATCTTAATGATTTTTTTTTAGACAGGTTCATTCAATAATAAAAGTATATTCACTCTTAAGTATATAAACGATCAAATGGAAAGTATAGAAAAAATAGGACCTTTTACAAATTCTGTAATAAGAAATGTTATAGATGAATGTAACAAAGATGAAACACAGGAAAGAATCAAATATAAAATAATAGACCCTCTTATTTCTCATATAGCAGAGAAAATACAACCGTATGTTATAGCCACTATATGTACATTCATATTACTTTTTATATTAATTACGTGGATTCTTATAATGATCATAAAAACAAATAGTTATGATATTAAATATAAAGTGACTATATAGAATAATAAAATGGACAACAATATTTTACACGATTATATTTTCACAAACTTAAAGGTTATATCAAAAATAGATACACACAGTAAGCTAATAATAAGAAATGGTAATATATATATAGAAGACGGAAAAATTTGGTACCAATTTGCTAAAAGGTGGATATTTGGTGATGATAGATACGGAACAATTCAATTCATAAAAACAATAATACAAACTGGGTTTAATTATTCCACAACACTAACTATGAAATACAGAGACTCACAAGATAAATTAATATTATCAACCCTTCAAACAATTAAAGAAGATTTTAAAAATACCACACATGGTATAGAAAAGTTAAAAGAAACTTATAATGAAGACCTTGTAATGGTATCAAATTTAGAAATTATAAATAACGGTATAGAAGAACATATTAAAGAATTAGAAATAGTAATTTCCGGTCATTAGTTTAAATATTATTTGATATATGTAATATATACATGAAACAAATATTACTTACTGAACCAAATAAATATATTGACATGCAATACAAAGGTTTAATAAGTGTTTATAAATCATATTACAATACATTTAATTACAATAAATTTTTAATAGAATATAATAAAATAGGAAAAAATCCTTTTTTATCAGACAAACAGAAAAGAATATTAAAAATGTATATAAGAAAATCTATTAGAATAAGATGTATAGTAAGAAAATTCTGTACTAAACTTATATACACAACAAGAAATAAAAAAGATTCTATTAATGAATTCTCATTAGATTTACAAAGTCCAATATCACCAACAGATCCAACTATTATATATTTATATTCCGGATTAAATAAATGGGGATTCACATGTAAAGAAATAAATAAACTCTTTCTTATTGGTATAAAAAATTATAACATGATTGACCCATTACCCATATTATTTTCAAATCCTTATTCCGGAGAACAAATAAGTAAACAAAGTGCTTTACATATATTTTTACAATTAAGACAAAAAATTCATAATTATTCTGGACACACCATTCATCATCTAGTAGAATTATTTGCAAAAGAATATTTCGAAGAAACGAGATTTATATTTTTTAATTATTTCACGTTACAAAGGATGGCAGTGAATGAATTTATAAAAACAGCTTCACGAAGAGAATTACTAGATATATTAGAATCTATAAAAAATAAATCTATAATATCAAAAAACATATTAGAATCAAATACACTATGTGAATCTCTTATTAGAACAGTACTAAAAAGAGAATTATTGGACATACCACAAAATTTAAAAAATTTTGATAATGCATTATTATATTGTGAAAACAGTCTATTAAATATAGATGTTGCAACAAATAAAAAAAGTAAAGCAAGAATAAGAAGAGAAAATAGAAGAAAAAAAGAAAGACAAAAGAAAAGACGATCAAGAAGAATATATACAAACACACCTGACAATTCAGAACCAGAACAAACAGAACAACTCACTAATACAGAGCAAGAAATTAATAATGAAATTAGAAATGCTATAAACATAGATGACTTGCAAAAAGATATGGAAATAGAAATAATACTCGATCCCCACCAAGATATTACAAATGCTGACAATACAAACATCATATTTACTGGTACTATTACTATTAGTTAGATTGCATGATTTGTTTTATAGTATCAACCGATGATTCTGGTACATGGAATCCAATCTCCCTGCTACCATCACTCAATTTAATCCTCTTTACCTTTGGTATCATATTCAAGTGTCTGAACATCTTATTCCAACCCTTGAATATTCTACCAGTAATCATATATATATTTCTATCTCCCATTGAGTTCTTCTCATGCTCCAAATTAACACTCACCCACTTTACCCTCAATGACTCAATTGCGTCCTTATTAATCACTTCTTCATATTTTTCTTCCACTATACAATCCAGTACATTTATCTCCGATACTCTATCAGCCCTGTACATAGTAACCGTATCACTCCCTCTTCTCATGACATACCCCCAAGCTGGGATACCACTCTCCTTCTCTATATAGAACATACCCTTCTTTTTACTCGACATTTTATCGATATAGTCTATTGTCTTTGCCTCTTGTCCAGCCTCTATTTTAACCAGGTTCATCCCTTCCTTCAATTTTACTGTATCATCTGTTTTGTTGGCAAATGAAGCCTTTATATCATTAATACCATTATCAATACTCCTGTTTCTACTGTTCATCGAACATATAAGAACATATTCTCTATCTAATCTATCAAATATCTTCTTCTGAACTTTAACAGGGAACGACATCAGCCTGTTAAAGAACGTTCGAGATGTACAATTCTTATACTTGACAGGGCATACATATTGATTAATCTCTGCATCCATCAAAGACATCATCTTTGATATCGCTTTCTCACCATTCTTTGAATCAAAGTCCATATCAGTATCAAACTCACTACACCTTGTAAATCTATTACCGGCTGTTAATGCCCCAAGAGATTGCAGCCTCTTCATGATTGTCGAAGTGAATCTCATCTCTCCTGGTACATCAGTCACCAATATTTCATAATGCGGTGCATTTACCTGATTTGATCTATGAGACCTACCACATTGCTGTACAAATTGTTCAGCAGACCATGGTAGCTCCAATATTATATGGAATCTTCTTTGTTGGTTCTTAAACCTTGGGTCTGTCTGGAGAGAAATACCAACAGAACCCACCTCTGATAACATAGCAATTCTTTTATCACCATTCAGGAAAGCATTCTTTTCTTGCATAGTCGTCTGTGTTTTTCTACACAATTGACCATTTATCATCCTTTCTTTCCTACCAGTAATTTCAGCCACCTCTTCTTCACCGAACTCAGACAGAATCTCATCCAATGGATTAGGACAATCAAAGTCTTCATTCTTGAATTTCTCAACATAGAAGTCTATTACACTCTCTAGGCTATGATCTTCGTCATTACAATATTTATTCTTTGCCATCTTGAGATATTTTAGTGCAATGATCTTTGGCGAATCAATATTCTCACCAAGTTCCTTTGCTACATCCATATGTGCCTCTCCTGTACCCTGAAGGCTAATAATTACACTGTAATCTGCAGCCAAAGCATCTTCTATCATATCCTTGAGCTTATTGATCTTGAACCCAACGATCATTGATCTGAAGAATCTCAACACAAACCCCCAGTATAACATGTATGCCAACTTATCACCACTAGCAGCAGCAATATCAGAATACATTCCCTTCCACATACTAGATGCCCTATCGTATATCTCAATCCTATGACCAATTTCTATCTTAGTAACCTTAGACGTTACTTTCTTGTATGACAACTGCCTGGCAATAAATGCCCCAGTGGTTTTCAACTCCATTGCCATAATCTCTTGGCTTAATGCCCCACCCTTATGAAGATTCTTGTATAATTCATCGAAAGTCTTAAACGGGGAATCAACTGTCCCCCACAATCCAAGCCTTTCCATGTATCCAATGTGTCTTACTTCGCTACAACCAGTAGCGCTCACATACAAGAACTTCGCATTATTATATTCTCTCTGGATCTCAACCATCTTCAATGCAGTTTGTGTTGACATTTTCTCTGCCATTGAAGATGAGGATATATTTTTACCCTTATGTGACTCATCAAATGCAATAACACCATCAAAATCACTCCCACACCAATTCATTAAGGCCTCATGTCTCTTACTCGAGACAAAGCTGGAATATGTAATGAAAACTATCCCCTCAAAACCATCCTTCAGGTCGGCTACTTGAGTGATTGGGATGTCCTCACCAATATCCTTAAGGTCTCTGACTGCATCATAATACAAGTCATTAGACACAGAGACCCACACATGTTTATTATGACCCCTACTAAAGAACTCAGAAATGGTACCGGCTACACACCTACCCTTCCCGCAACCAGTACCATCCCCAAGAAAGAACCCATTATTCTTAATAACACCATTATAATCAAGAGTGGATAACAATCTTCTCACTATATAACACAGTGTCTCAATCTGAATATCAGACAGACCACCCTCAAACAATTTAGCATTTGTAATATAATCACTCACCTTTCCAAGCATTGGGGGCTTTACAGCTCCCAACACAGCGCTTTCTGAAATTTTACATGGATGCTTTGGAAGGGAACCAGGTGCAACAGCAATCTCCATCGATTTGAATGGTTCATAAGTCTCAAACAAATCAATGTTTTGCTCTTCCAAATCACCTTCATCAATTGTGGTAGTAACAGCGGCGTGTTGCTTCAAACCCTTCTTCACCAATTTTACATTACCACCGCATAGCATACATTCATCATGTCCATCAACGATCCCCATACCACCACATGTTGGGCATATCAAAGATGCTAGCGACATAAATATACTGTATGATTAATTTATCCTTTAGGTATTGTCACACGAATATATTGATCAATTCAATCATATTAATTAATCTGTGCAGCTATATAGTTTTATGTATTATACTAAAAGGATAACTATTATAATATGTATTATTAATGAGTTGTCTAAGGGAGCAGGTAAGACAACTAAACACAACCTGGAAAGATTTGTTGGCACAATATCCCAATTGGGCTAAGCTAGAACAAGACTACTACGATGAAACAGAGAAAGCCACTGGGCTGACACTCTTTGTTTTTCCAAAAAAGGAAGACACATTCAATTGCTTTAATCAATTTGATATTGAGGATACAAAACTCATCATAATAGGACAAGATCCCTATCATGGATCAGGACAAGCAAATGGACTAGCTTTCGCTGTGAACAAAGGAGTGAGAATTCCACCATCACTTCGAAATATACTTGGTGAAATAACTTCTAGTCACTATTCAATTCCCAAAACAAATAGTGATTTGTTACACTGGGCACAACAAGGTGTGTTGCTGCTAAACACGTCTCTCTCAGTGAGAGAGGGGAAACCAGGCTCACATTCACACATCTGGAAAGACTTTACCCAGTGGGTATTGAGTCAATTGGTAGCACAGAAGACCAAAGCCATTCCAGTAATGTGGGGAGCACATGCACACTCGGTAGC
>CERI01089866.1_pt1 | contig 10608 bp, 15 predicted proteins | sample 350261 | NCBI WGS metagenome assembly CERI01 (sample SAMEA2620979, study PRJEB7988) | marine metagenome | isolation source: saline water (ENVO:00002010), including
TAAAAGTTATATTATGGTAACAAAAGTTATATTTTTTATAACCATTATTTATATCTTTTATCATAACAAAAAAATAGAAAAGTATTCAAAATATAACTTTTTATAACTTTTGTTATAAAAGTTATATTTTCATTTTCGTAATTTCGGTATATTTAAAAATTATTATTATCATAAGTGGTCTAAAATTATTGAAGTATATGTTTAAAAAAATATAACAAAAATGTATCCAAAAGTCAACAATTTGTATCCAAAACGTATCCAAATGTATCCAAAAATGGATACATTTTATATACATTTTTTTTAGACCATTCATGAAGTGCGACGCATAACTTTATAAAAAAGTTATGGTAACGATGGTAACAAAAAAGTTATATTTTTGCATATTTATTATTTCCTATACAACAACAAAAAAAAAGACAACATAAAAATATAAAAACGCCAATTATTGTATCTTCTGTATCATAATAAAAACCATGATATGTAATATTATTCATTTAAATTATAGAATATAATTAAAAAAAATTTCATAGTTAATATAGAAAATAGTCAAATAAAAATATAACAAAAGTTATATAAAATATAAAATATATAATTTATATAGAAATGCCTATTTATCATTGTAAATGCTGTGATTACGAAACACATATAAAAACGCATTACAGCAAGCATATAAAAACTAAGAAGCATCTTAGTTGTATCCAAAATGTATCCAAAATTATAAACGAAAAAAAAGACAATAAATATTCTTGTAAATATTGTAATAGATCATATAAATATAGTCAGGGTTTAAGTAAACATATTAAATACACTTGTAAAAAAAATAAAGATGAAGATTTAAAAGAGTTGGCTCGTTTATTAAATGAAACAAATGAAGAAATGACTCAAATAATTAAACATAAAGATGATGAGTTGTGTAAAATGCAAAAACAGATAGATAAACTCACGCAAAAGCTTCAAATAAAAAATATGACAACAGGAAATATTATAAATAATAATACAATTTATAACATTCAATTATTGAACTATAACTTTACAGACTACAGCCATTTAACCGAGACCGATTATATTGACTGTATTAATGATTGTAATCGATGCGTAATGTCCCTTATAAAGCGCGTACACTTTAATTCAAATAAACCAGAAAATATGAATATTTACATATCTTCAATAAAAGGTAACTATGTTATGGTTTACAAAGACAATGCATGGCAAATTCAAGATAAAAGAGAGCAAATAAATGATTTATATGATTATAACGAAGTTGTTTTAGTAAATTGGTATGATGAATATAAGAAAAAATATCCAGACATAATCCAATCGTTTCAACGTTATTTAAAAAATAAAGACGATAGTGATGTCATAAATGAAGTGAAACACGAAATATTAAAAATGCTTTATAATAATCGTAATATGATTCAAGAAGAAACAACTAAAACTTAATTATAAGAAGTATTTTTACGATTAACATATAAATTTCAAAAATGACATTGGTTTAAATAACATTGGTAGATTTGACATCATAACTAAGAATAATTGATACGATAAGTATAATACAAATAATGCGCTTAATGGTAAAAATATAATAGTCATCAAAGACATAAATAATTCAAAAAAAAGTGTTGTAATTTTTGAAAAAAGCCCCTTTTCCTTTTTCACCTTTTTAGCAATATCTTTTATTATAGGAATACTGCCAAGTATAGCATCTATAATCTTACCTAATATCTTTTCAACCCATTTCGCTGGATTCATATCATTAAAATCAAACCCTTCTTGTTGTGTTTTATGATAAGTGTTTATAACTAAAAAGCAATTTAATACAATGATGCATAACAATGAAATAGTTATATAGATGTTATTCATATTAATATACCCCAAGAAAGTATTTTAATATGAAGCCTTTGAAAACATATTTTTTTGATATTTTACACAATTACAATTTTTATATAATTACTTAATTAATTATTACTTAATTATTTCTTATTTTACTCTTCATTCCCGTCTGGTTGATCCCGGCGATTACGACCATTCATCTTTTCGACTTCGCACATAAGATGTCCGTTCTCCATCGGAGATGAAATCTTTGCGAGTTTGACCTTATTATCTTCCATATTTTCTGGAACTCCTACAATGAGTTCGCCTTGCTTAAGATATCTAAAACCGTTATTAACTTGAATATCGGTATGATGGACAAAATACTCAGTCTGATCTTTGCCCTCAACAAACCCATAGCCCTTCTTCTTGCTAAACCACTTAACTTGATATAGTTCTTGCTGCATGTTATATACTGTTGTTATACACTACTATAGCACGTAGTGTTTAAGTAGTTTATGAATGCAATAAAAAGATTAATTTAAATAGTCTACTACAATATAAAACCATAACGTTAAATGGTTCGTTTATTATCATTATTTGTCTTTTTAATGAATTTGTCTTTTCCTTATGGATATATCCAATTATCATCTTTAAAGTCAAAACTATTTCATAAGATTTTAATAAATAAGAAAATAAAATCAGACTTTAAAAAAATATCATCTTATGATGCGTACCAAATATCAACCTATTGGAATGATGAATTGACGAACGCTTGTTCCGAAGAATCAAAGAAATATCAAAATATAAATTTGTTATACAAGCCTAATACACATGTTTTTAAAAACAGTATAAATTTAACAGATATTAAGTATGATATTATAAGCGATTCAAATAAAATTAATACTTATTATATTTGGAGACCAAAAATACAAATTTGTCTTCCATCATTATACTTAGTTAAGAATGATAACTATGAAGAAGGCGAATTTCAAAAAACGTTGTTATATCCATCATTTCGTGAAACTATGCATATACTATCTTTAAATATGAATGATAGAAATGAAAAAATTATAGTAAATAACATAGTCCAGAGTCCATATTGGAACGAGCCAATACACGAGAGCTATAATTTATTACAATATTCAATAGAAGAATATTTTGTAAAATATTTGAAATATCCGGGATTGAAATATAAATATGAAAAATAAAATTATTATAAATGTTCTATTATAACAATTATTATCAAATATAATTTTAAAATTATGTTTGTATTTTTATAATAATGAATTTATTCAATTTATGTAAATGTAATTGTAAAAAAGATAAAAAATATTTTATGTTAGGAAAAGATGAATATTTAAAATTAGATTCAGATGACGAATGTGGCATATGTTTAGACCCATTAAAATACTCGCCGTGTATAAAAACAGAAAAGTGTAATCACATTTTTCATACACACTGTTATAAAAAATATGTCAAAACAACAAAGGTTAGAAAACATTTAGGTTGTCCTTTTTGTGATACGAATCAAGACAACTTAAATATTTATATATTTGAGTTAAACTAACAGACAGTCTATAACATATTATATCAATCTTGAATCATATAGTATGTTTCTTTGTCTTCCTTTATTCTATATTTGCCAATAATCCTTGGGGGATTAACTTTATTGAGAATGTCGGGCGTTGAATAAACATTCTCATTATTATCAATATAGCGAGACACTCCCATAAAATCTTGTAGCCATAAATTAATTTGTTTTTTTTTGCTTATTTCTTGATTTGTTGAGAACGTACCATGAGGCGCACCTTTGATATGAGTTCCGCAAAATTGCGTATCTTCGCCCTTCTGTTTGCGGCTACAACGTTCGCCATTACATTTCATAGCAATACAACGATTATAATCTGGTACACTATTTTTAATCCGTTTGCGTTTTTGAAAATCTTTTACGTTTAATTCTAATCTTGGAAAATCACTTAAATGTTGAATAAAATCATTGGTCCTATCCGTTGTATTTCCGCAAATAATGCTTGCATCATTATCCATAATCCATTGCTTCAGGTTATCCTTAAACTCTGATTCATATGATGTTACTTTAGACCGAATATTTTTCTCCATAACTTCTTTATGTTAATTATTCTAACAAAATATTTTTAAATCAATTTTTATTTAATAGAGAAAACAATATAAAGAAAATTATTATGCGCCAGCTTTACTTTGTTTTTCATTTACAGCTACATTTTTTATTATGTTACTTTTTTAAAATTAGTAAATACACTTCTTTCAATTGGGAGCATCACAAATAAAAACATCAACAACGAAGCCCATAAAAAATATGCATAACTTGATCTATAGTCTATATCAAAGAAATCTGATATTTTTTGAATAGAAACAAATACAAATACAGTCATAATTATAAATACAATAAATCTAATATATCTTGGATATGTAGATTTTTTCGAATTTTCTTCCATTTATAATAATAATTATAATTACACTTTATTTTTTTTTAGTTTTACTGTTTCTTTAATTTCTACACCTCTATTATCTTGTATATATTTACACAATTTTTCGGCTTCGTTGGAATTTGAATCTTGATTATTGAAATAACCTCCTAGCAACTCGTATAAAAGTTTCTGATTTAGTCCACGTTTAACGTTATTTCTTATATATGTTATTTGTCCGCTATTACAGTCGAAACACTCAATGTTATTATTTTTCATAATATTTAACATTTCAGCATTAAGGACCTTTTTTTCTTTTCTTAAATTTCTTAATGTTGCACTATGTTCCGAAATTTTAGTTTCAATCTCTAACCATTGTTTTATAGTTAAAACGCTTTGTTCGTCCATTTTTATTTAAAATAAGTTAACAATTATATTAATTAGTATTTATTATTTAAATATTTTTATTACAATTAAACGATATATTATACTGACTCTGCCCCCCCATGCCTTTTACAAAGACCAGTATTCATATTGAAACAATTTAATTTACATTGATTACCGTTTTTTAATATTTTACAACATTGTTGTTTCTTAACAATTATTTTATTTTTAGAAGATAACATATTTTTTTCTTCATTTTTTATTACTTGCTTGTAGTGCGAATGACAATATTCGCCATTTTTAAATTTATGACCTACCTTTCCACATAGAGTTCCTTTATTCTTTCCGCCAACAAAACAATAAGAACATGTTATGTAATTGTTTTTTTTGAAAATATTTTTATTAATTTCAACATCAGTACGGTTATCTAATTGATAATAAGGAATAAAATTATCAATACGACACCGACAATACGGACACTTATGATACTCGTATCTACTTTGTGTATTTAATAGATGTTTTAAAAGCGCGTTATATTCAAAACTATGATTACATTTTAAGACAATCTCATTTTTTATTTCTTGGCGCGTTATTAAACATTCTTTTCTTATTGAAGAATCTTCCTCCTCATTATCAAATAATTTAAGAGCATCCGTTAATTTCATGTATGTTAATTCTGTATTTATATATTATATATATTTATATATATTTCAAACAATATGAAAAAGGGTGAATGGGGGCCAATTGTTTGGAAAGTATTGCATTGTATTACATTAAAAATAAAAAATGAAGTGTTTGAAAAAGAAAAAAAAAATATTATAAAAATTATATCTGATATTTGCACGAATTTACCTTGTCCTCAATGCGCGTATCATGCATCAAGTTTTATGCGTAGGCACAAGATGAATAACCTGAAAAGTAAAGATGACCTAATAAAATATGTCTTTTTAATGCATAACAATGTTAACAAAAGATTGAAAAAAAAAATATATAATTTTAATGAAATAGAAATATATAATGATTATGATATAAAAACCGTTCTTGGCGATTATTACAAAATAAACTTAAAATTAAGAACAGGTGAAAGAATGATGTTACATAATTATCATAGAAGAATGTTTATTTCGGAATTTTATAATTATTTTAATAAAAATATAACAAATTTCGACTAACCAATTATTTCCCCGTTTCTCATGACCTTGCATTTATATTTTTGTTCCGAGGGCATAGAACAAGCCAATTTGTTAGTTGTTATGTAATCAACGTGATACGTCAATTTTGGTGCAATAGAATATATTATAAAGGCCCATGAAATACCAAATATAATTCCCAAAATAACAGAAAATCCAACATTAACAAAATTAGTACAGTTTTGTTTAATATTTACGCTTGCGTCTAGAATGATCATTAATAATAACGTACCCAATAACGATATATTCATAATGTTATTTATAATCATAGGAATTAATAAGTACATGAAAGTAAATACATAAATCAAGACCCCATATGACAATCCTCCATTTGAAGAGAATAATCCATAACTATGGCAAATTTCTTTAGCAGGATTATCATGATTATTTAATGTCATTACTGTATTAATAGTGTTTGAGACTTGAAATAATACGGTTATCCCTACAAGATATGCCAGACCCTTATAATTTTGATTAAAAAGTGATAATAATACAAAAAACCCTACCAATACATTTGGCGCAATTAACGTTAAATAATATAACATATTCGTAGGACTTGGACCTAAATTAGTAATAAGATTAGGAGATGGTAATTTACTTAAAATGCTGTTACTGGGGTTAGAATTAGACGATTCATTTTTGTTAGCAGATGAATTCATTATTATATATACTTTATAATAAATAAATTAAATGTATAATGTTATAATAATAAAATGGGAATACCTAGTTATTTTAATTTTATATTAAGAAATCATTCTAAAATAATTCGTAACAAAAACCAAATTAAAAGTGATTTTTTGTTTGTTGATGCAAATTCATTAATATATGATACTATTAATGAATTTAAAGATCAAGTACCAGATGATAACAAAATAATTTATCAAAAAGTGTATGAAAATATAAAAAATTTAATTAATAAAATAAGACCGATTAATAAATCATATATATGTTTTGATGGAATACCTCCTTGCGCCAAAATGAATCAACAGCGTCAAAGACGTTTCAAAAGTTCACTTACAAACAAAATTCTTAATAATTCTTGTGATAAAAAAATATGGAATCGCAATCAAATAACCCCCGGTACATTGTTTATGAATGGACTTGACAATTTTTTAAAAATTAAATTTAGCAAAGAATCAAAAATATCTTTTAGTCCGTCGTGTGAAGAAAACGAAGGAGAACATAAAATTTCAAATATTATTACGTCAAATAATTCATTCAAACAACATAATCTCGTAATTTATGGCCTAGATGCTGATTTATTTATGTTAGGTCTATTATTGGTACAAAAGGGTTATAATATATTTCTCTACAAAGAAACAATTCATTTCTCTTACATAAATTCAATAAATGAAAAGGAAAGTTATTATTTTGATATTGTATCATTCTCTTATGAACTGAGTGTTAAACTTGGCGTAGAAAGAAATCAAGCTATATGTGATTATTGTTTAATGGCGTTCTTATGTGGTAATGATTTTCTACCTCATCTTCATAGTATAAACATAAGAAATAATGGCATTTCTTACATTATAGATAGTTATTTAAAAATGAACGGTCATAAATATCCTCTTATCAATGTAAAAAATGGAAAGATTAAATGGGATAATTTTTCTCATTTTATAACAATTTTATCTAAAGGTGAAGAAGAAAATATATTGTTAAACTTAAGATGGAAACTGAAACAAAAAAAAAAGAAACAACCGTTAAATATGGCTGATAAATTAGATTTATTGCCGTGCTTTGATACAGAAAAGGAAGATTATTTAAATGATAATTTTTTTAATTACAGAGATTATGTATTTGATAACATTCCAATAAAAAACATTTGTTGCAATTATATTGAAATGATTGAATGGACGTGGTATTATTATTACAATAATAAAATAATAAATAATTCCAAATATTATTTTTATGGAAAAGCGCCTTTACTTAAAGATTTGCTTTCATTTATTCCATTATTTGATAACGACACATTTTTAACTGAAACTAAAGAAGATAAAATTAATGAAATAGCACTTTTATTGTATGTACTTCCATATGAAGAACACGAGCAAATTATACCTAGCGAAATATACAGTAAAATAAAAAAAAATATATATTTGGAAATACCGCTTTTAAAAGAAACAAATTGCAATGTAGATTATTTACTGTGTAAATATTTTTGGGAATCACATTTGGAACTAGTTCATATTGATATTTTTAATTTAAATAAATTAGTAATTAATGAAATGAATAAGTGATAACTAAAATATATTTAAAATAAAGGTCATATTTATACTATTATATAATGAGTCAAATTAAAAATTCAAATGATGTGGAAGAGATTATTCTTGAAAATCGAGAAGATCTAATAAGCCTTTTAAAGAACACTCAATATGAATATGTTATTTTAAAATTTTATGCTGACTGGTGTAAACCATGTAAATTGATAACTCCATATGTAGAATCAATAATTGAAACAAAAACAAAAAAGTTTCAAAGTCAAGGTGTAAAAAATAAATTTATATATATTTCGGTTGATGTAGACGAATGTTTTGATCTGTATGCTTTTCTTAAAAAATCAAAAAGAATAAATGGTATTCCTGCAATATTTTTATATACAAAGAAAATTTATAAGAATGAAGAAGAAAGTAAAATGCATATTCCGCAAGGAAGTATATCGGGGACAAATGAAGAAGAAATAAGTAAGTTACTGAATTTTATTATATAAATTATTATAAAGATATTTTATAAAAAATATGTCATCGTTAGATATTGATTTAGATGAAAATAATTATGATTATAATGGTTTATTAAAATTATTTTCTTTGGAAACAGATTTTGATAAAGAAGATTTAAAAATTGCAAAAAGAAAGGTTATGAAACTTCACCCAGATCGTTCCGGATTACCCCGTGGTATATTTATATTTATGATAAAGATGTATTGTAAGTTAGAAGAAATACACAATTATACAAAACATGAAGAAAACAAAGATAAACTTACAATGTCTTTTGATGCAGATGATAAATTTAAAAACTATTTAGATGAAAACAATATTGATCCTGTAAAAAACTACAAATTATTTTCACAGGAATTTAACAAGATGTTTGATAAAGTTTATATTTCTGATAATGAAACCGGATATTCGGATTGGCTTAAATCTGATGAGGATATATATGATAAAGATAATTTAGAAAAGAGTAGGCAAATGGCAATAAGTAATGAAATTATCAAAGTTGAAGATGTTGTAGAAGTTGGTGGTAATAATTTTTCTAATAGCCATACAGACGTTAAAGAAGTTTATAGTAATCCTTTTGTAGCAATGGACATTGACAAAGTTTATAAGGAAAAGCCAAAATTTTCAAGTATACAAGAATATAAATCATTTTTAGCAGAAGAAGATAGTAAAACCGAAATTTTAAGCAATGACGCAAGTATGAAATATTTTGAACGAAAAGAGCAATTGTTAAATACTCAATCTAAAAACTTAGCATTTGAAAGAATGAAAAAAAATGAAGAAATGGAAAAAAATTATAAAAATTATGTTTCAAAATATTTAAAATTGGAATATTAACAAACTTATAATATAAATATTGTTATAAATATATATTATGAACTTGAAAAACAATTTAGTTTTTTTAATAGTAATTTTTTTATTGTATTTGTTTTTTTCAAATATCAATGTTTATTATATCTCAAAAATAGAAAAAAATGAATGTGATTGTGAAAAAATAGAGTACTGTTTTTACAAAAACATCGTAAATATAGAAAAAATGGATAAACCAAAAATTTTCATACATATAGATGATGAAAAAAATATACCTGGCGTAACACTCTTATGTATTGAAAGTGTTTTAAAATATTGTTCTAATGACTACGATATTATATTATACGAAAACGATGATGTTTCAAAATTAATAAATGATCCAGAAGATCCGCTATGTAATATTAAAAATATTAATTTATTAAGCGGAATAGATTTAAAACAATGGGAAGAATATTGTAAATTCAAAATAATAGAAAAATATGGCGGAGTGATAATGAAACCGTATTTCTTATTTTCTTCGCCCCCAACTTCTAAAGAATTTAAACCTAAGACATTGAAAATATGTCGCGTAAATAATGAAGGTATTAGTGTATCTCATCAAAATATTATTCCGACATCTTGTTATATGATTGCTGCTCCAAAAAATGACAATAATGTTAGTTTATATGTAAAATACCTAGATACATTATGTAGAAATAATTATACATCCGATATTAAACAATTTAACAAATCATTTGAAAATCTTTATCACCTTGATTATTTCTCGGAGGAATTAATTGGAATAGTAGATTCTAAAAAAAATATTATTCATTTAGAACAAATACTAAATTCTGGTCCGCTCACTTTATCGACAAATAACTTTTGTTTATTTATAAATATTGACATGTTAAAGAAGAAAAGGCATAGTGGGTGGATTGTAAATATGAGTAAAGAACAAATACTTGAAACAAACACTGTCATTAGTAAATATTTAAAAATATAAGTTGCAAATGCTATTTTAATATATATAAAATAATACTTGATTATATATATTGTATGTATGAGTAAATTAAAAAAAAGAATTAAAAAAAATAAGAAATTAAAAAAAAATACTCTGAAAAGAAAACAAAAAGGTGGATCAACTTTACTAACAAATACAGTTAAAACATTGGTAGGAGGTTTCCAACTACCCGTCTTCAATGCAACCGATCCACCAACAAATAGTGCCGCTCAGGAAACAAATCCTGCGGCTCCAACAACAAATAGTGCCGC
>CERI01034615.1_pt1 | contig 10606 bp, 16 predicted proteins | sample 350261 | NCBI WGS metagenome assembly CERI01 (sample SAMEA2620979, study PRJEB7988) | marine metagenome | isolation source: saline water (ENVO:00002010), including
TGAAGATGAATACAGATACAGCAAACGCAGAGAATATTATTAGGATAGGTGAAATGAAAACAAAGTCGGCTTCACGCCCATACAACCGAAAAACAAAAGCCAAAGCTGCTGCGCGTAAAAAATTAAAGAAACGCGCTGATGAAGAATATAATCGTAAAGACAGCAAAATTGGCGAAGGCGATATTTACACTGGTATATATGAAGGTGGTGAATACGCTGATTCTAGCTCCCAAGGCGCAAGAGAGTTAAGAAAATTGTTGGATGAGGCTGAAGCTGGTCGCGTTAAGAATTATGCGAATGGTGGATGCGTTATGAAGGGCCGTGGTGGTTCATTTAAAGGAGTAAGATAATGCCCAAAGTAGGTGATAAGCATTACAGCTACGATGCCAAAGGAATTGCTATGGCTAAGAATGCAGCCAAAGCGTCTGGTAAACCGTTAAAGATGAAGTACGGTGGCAGTGTTAAGAAAATGATGGGCGGCGGTAGCGTTGAAGTTGATGGCGTTATGCAGGAACATTATGCACAGCCTATGGACGCTTCTATGGCTGATGAGAACTCAGGTTTTTCCCGTGGCGGTGGCGCGGCACTTCGCGGCACAAAATTTCGTGGTGTAAAATAATGCCCAAGATAACAATCGACGTTGATATTCCCTACAAGGACTATTTTCTTCAGCCAGACGAATCAGTTGTGATTGAAGATGTAGAAGGCGAAGACGTTGTAAAAGAAGTTGCGATTACTTGCCCGACTTGTGGTGCGGTAATGGCTGAAGAGGTTGAGGCAGATTAGGTTGGCGTTCCGCGCACCTCCCAACGGGTTACGTCAGCGGCTCCCAGTTTCTGTCCTTTCACTGGTAGAGCTTTTCTGCCTCAACGCTACAATAGGAAAGTAATATGGCTTTTATAGATCGTGATTCTGGTCCGGGTGGTGTTCCTGAAATGCCTATTTTGCCCGAAGAAAATGTTTTGGCAGACATTCCTGAATTGCCGCCAGAACCCGGTGTATTTGAGTTTGATGACGGCAGTGCTGTAGTTGGTGATTATGACGATGGAATGGGTATTGCACCAGAGGTTCCTTTTGATGGTAATTTGGCTGATGTTGTTGATCCTGCCATTCTTGGGCGCATTGTTTCTGACTTGGTTGGCCTTATTGATGATGACTTGGCGTCCCGCGAAGATTGGGAAGACACGTACAAGCAGGGGCTAGAATTTCTAGGCATGAAGACTGAAGAGCGCACAGAGCCTTTTGAGGGTTCGTCAGGCGTTGTTCATCCATTGCTGGCAGAAAGTGTAACGCAGTTTCAAGCGCAGGCATATCGTGAGCTTTTACCTGCAAATGGTCCTGTTAGAACGCAGGTTATTGGTGCGCAGAGCGAAATGCTTGTTAAGCAGGCAGAGCGTGTCAAGGATTACATGAATTACCAGATCACGTATGAAATGGAAGAATACGATCCTGAATTGGATCAAATGCTGTTTTATTTACCTGTGATTGGATCGACTTTTAAGAAGGTTTACCGTGATCCACTAAAGCAACGCGCTGTTAGTAACTTTATTCATGCAGAAGATTTAATTGTGCCGTATGGCGCTACTGACTTGGCAACTTCGCCTCGCATTACGCACCGTATTACGATGGATTCTAACGAGGTTAGAAAGCTGCAGCTTGCGGGTTTTTACAGTGACATAGATATTCCGACTGATGGTACATCCGATGACCAGATGAGTGAGGTTACGGAGTCAATCAACGATATACAGGGCGTACACCCTTCTAATTCTTCTACAGATTTAACTCTTTATGAAGTCCACACTGATTTAGACCTTGAGAGCTTTGAGGACATTGGAATGGACGGTGAGCCTACAGGCTTAAAGCTACCGTACATTGTGACCATTTTGGAAGATACGAATGAAATTCTTTCTATTCGTCGCAACTATCCAGAAGATGACCCTATGAAACGTGCGCAAAAATACTTTGTGCATTACAAGTTTTTGCCGGGTTTGGGTTTTTATGGCTTGGGCTTGACGCATATGATTGGCGGCTTGGCTATGGCTTCAACATCGATCCTGCGTCAGCTTATTGATGCTGGCACGTTGGCTAACCTTCCAGCGGGTTTTAAGGCCCGTGGAGCGCGTATTCGTGACGAGGATAGTCCACTACAGCCCGGAGAGTTTCGTGATATTGATGTAGTGGGACAAACGCTGCAGGCGTCTTTGATGCCATTGCCGTTCAAAGAGCCTTCTGGCACGTTGTATAACCTTTTGGGTACGCTGGTTGATGCTGGTCGCAGATTTGCATCTATGGCTGACATGAAGGTTGGTGAGATGAGCGGTGAAACGCCCGTTGGCACCACTATGGCGATTATGGAGCGCGGAACTAAGGTTATGTCCGCTATTCATAAGCGATTGCATTATTCGCAAAAGATAGAATTTAAACTTTTGTCGAAGATATTTTCGCAAGACTTACAGCCGTATCCATATATGGTGTCCAAAGAAGTTGGACCTGAAGTAAAAGCGCAAGACTTTGATGAACGCATTGATGTTTTGCCTGTTTCAGACCCGAACATCTTTTCCATGTCGCAGCGCATTGCTTTGGCGCAAAGCGAATTGCAGTTGGTGCAGTCTAATCCAGAAATACACGGCGGTCCTATGGGACTGTATCAGGCGTATCGCAAAATGTATGAGGCTTTGGGCGTTACGAACATTGACGCTATTTTGCCCCCACCGCCACCGCCGCCCCCGCCTGCTAATGCTGCTAAAGAGAACCAGAATGCGCTTATGGGTGTGCCGTTGCAGGCATTCCCAGAGCAAGACCATCAGGCTCACATAGAGGCTCATATGGCAGTTATGTCTACGCCTGCCATGCAGCTTAACCCTGCGTCTATCGTGGCCTTACAGGGCCATATACAGGAGCATATAGGGCTTATGGCTGAGAAGCAGGCACAAGCACAGGTCATGGAAAGAATACCGCCTGAAGTGCAGCAAAACCCAGAACAAATGCAAATGATGATGCAGCAGATTAAGCCTCAGATTGACCAGATAGCTGCTGTTATGATTGCAGACATGGTTGAAAGCATGGCGCAAGCTGTAGAGCCTCCACAGCAGTCTGATCCACTGGTGGACATACGAAATCAGGAGCTTCAGTTGAAGGCGGCTGATATGCAGCGCAAGTCTTCAGAGTTTGAGGCCAAACAAGAGTTAGAGCGTGAGAAAGAAAAGAATGACGTTCTGGTAAATCAGCAGCGCATTGATGTTTCTGAAGCAGCTTTGGACGATAAGACCAGAATTGCCGAAGACAGAATACGGACGCAGCGTGAAATTGCGGTGATGAATGCAACAAAAGCCAATACAGGATAATATCGTAGATTTTCCTGAAATGACTGAAATAGACAGGCAGTTCTTAGAGTTAGAACGCCAAAAGATTTTGATTGCACAACAACGTAAGCAAATAGAAGATAGGAAATGATATGAGTTCTTCAGTAAGGCAAAAGATGGCAGAGGTTATAAAGGCTGCAAAGCATTCACCTGCAATCACACCAGAGGTTAAAAATGAAGCCAAACAGACTGTTGCGGAAACACCTAAGATCAAAGAAAGTTCCAAGCCAGCAGTTAAAAAAACCGCCAAGAACAAAGCCAAGATATTTAAAAAAGTTTAGTAGAATAGCAAGACCCCAAAGATTTATAGGGGTTTTATAGCTTTTTACTAACAATACTTGCGTATCCCGTATAATTGCATACTATGTGTGCAGGGAGACAAGTATGGACGCTGCACATCTAGCACAATATCTGTTGAAAGAAATACGTGAGCGTGATTCTAGGTTGAAAGACCGAGTTGCGGACGGTTCGGCCTCATCTTGGGATGAGTACCGTTATCTTGTAGGCGAAATACGCGGAATGACCTACTGCGAAGATTTAATTAAAACCGCGATGAAAGGCATAGAGTTAGAAGATGACTAAGAAATTGTATGTTCCTGACCACGTTGCGAAAGCAGCTAGGAAAACAAAGCTATCCAAACCGATAGAAAACGCTTTTAAAACGCAAGGGACTGAAGAGGATAATAAAAATGTTGATGATCCATCCAACATTGAGCCTTCTGTACTTGAGCGTTTGCCGCAGCCTACTGGGTATCGAATATTAATTATTCCGTATTACCCTAGCGCCAAAACAAAAGGTGGTTTGTATATCCCTGACCAAACTAGAGAGCGTGAGTCATTTGCTACGGTGTCAGCTTATGTAGTTAAGTTAGGCCCGGATGCCTATAAAGACGAACAAAAGTTCCCAAGTGGCTCCTATTGTCAGGAGAAAAACTGGGTTCTTATAGGAAGATATGCTGGGAATAGGTTTAAAGTGGACGGTCTTGAGGTCAGAATCATAAATGACGACAATATTATAGCCACAATACTTGACCCAACAGATGTTTCGTATGTATAGAAAGTTAGGGAGCTAAGGAAATGTCTATGGCTGAAGAAAGCATGGAAAACGAAGAGTTCAACGGCACTACCATTGAACTTGAAGAGGACAATCAGGAATCATCTGCTGTTGAAGCCGCTGATTCAGACAGTAATTCTGATGAAACCCGAACAAAAGTTCGTAAATCATCAGATGGCGATGACGAACTTGAAAGCTATAGTGAAGGCGTAAAGAAGCGCATTAACCAGCTAACTGCACGGCGTAAAGCTGCAACAGAAGAGGCTGAAGCTGCAGTTCAATATGCACAGCAAGTTCACCAAGAAAACCAGCAAATGAAAGCTAGGCTTCAGCAGTTAGACCAAGGGTATAGGTCTGAGTATGAGGGCCGTGTTGTATCTCAGGAACAGCAAGCCAAACGCGCTTTGACAGAAGCGCATGAAGCTGGTGATTATGAAAAAGTTGCTGAAGCGCAGTCAGCTTTATCGCAAGTTGCTATCGAAAAGGAACGCATTCGACTGCAAACTGCCAAGGCTAAACGCGAAGATCAGCAGCGCCAGTATGAGGCAGAGCAACAGCAGCAACGACAGCAACAACCACAACAGCAGCAAAGACAAGCGGCTGACCCTAAGTTGGAAAAGTGGTTGTCTAAAAACGATTGGTTTGAAAAAGACAACGTTATGAAAGCTGCGGCTACCGCTATACATAATCAGATTGTTGGTGAGGAAGGTTTTGATCCTACCACTGACGAATATTATTCTGAAATAGACAAGCGCATTCGTAAAGAAATGCCTCACAAGTTTCAGGCCAAACAACAGAACGCCCAAGTTGTTACGCCTGCGTCTGGTAACGGACGGTCCTTAAAATCTGGGCGGAAAAGATCGGTGGAGCTAACACCGGGGCAAGTCGCATTTGCTAATAAAATGCGGATACCTCTTGAAGTTTATGCGAAAGAGGTTGTGAAACTAGAAAGTAGGAGCGATTAAATGGGAACTAGGTCAGCGCGTGATTCAAATTCACGGGAAAGCGCAGAGCGCATTCAACAATGGCGTCCGGGTTCTGCTTTAGACGCCCCAGAGCCACCTCTAGGATATAAGCATAGATGGATTCGTGAATCTGTCATGGAATATGATGATAAGACTAACGTTCATAAAAAACGGCAAGAGGGATGGGAACTTGTTCGCGCTGAAGAGTACCCTGATTATGTTGGCCCCGTCATTGACGAAGGAAGAAACGCAGGCACCATTGGTGTCGGTGGATTGGTTCTGGCCCGAATCCCTACCGAATTGGTAAACCAGCGGAATCAACACTTTGCACAAGTGGCTAGTAATCAAATGGACGCTGTTGACCGCGATTGGATGCGGGAAAACAACGCCCTTATGCCAAAACTGGCACCACAACGTAAATCTTCTGTTAGCTTCGGCTCACGGAATAAATCTGAAGGATAAGTAAGATGGCGAATCAAGACGCCCCTTTCGGCCTTCGTCCAGTAAAAACGAGTTTGTCTTCACAAAGACAAAACCGTTATCGTATTGCTTCTGGCTACAACACGAACATTTTCCAAGGTGACTTAGTTACAGTCAACACAAATGGAACAATTACTCGCGTTGCAGCAGGTGGTACTAACCTATGCTTGGGCGTATTTAACGGCTGTGAATATGTAGATTCAAATGGTGATGTGAAATTCTCAAACCATTGGCCTGCAGACGCAACTGGAACAAACATTTTTGCGAATGTTATTGATGATCCAAGTGCGACCTTTGAAATTCAAGCGAATGCAGCAATGCCTGTAGCCGACTTGTTTGGCAATTTTGATATTGTAGACAATAGCCCTGTTGGACGAACCGCAAGCGGTGTTTCCAGCATGGAACTTGCAGTATCAACAGGCGCTACCACTGCAGGTTTGGCTCTAAAAGCTATCGACATTTCTCAAGACCCTGAGAATGACGATGTATCGTCGGCTAATACAAATGTAATAGTCAAAATCAACAACCACCTGTTCAGTGCTGGCACTGCAGGTCTGGCATAAGAAAGGAGATAAGTTATGGCTATTTCTCGTTCACAACTTGTCAAAGAGCTTGAGCCGGGCCTAAATGCTTTGTTCGGCATGGAGTACAACCGCTACGACAATGAGCATGCAGAAATTTTCGACACAGAATCGTCAGATCGTGCGTTCGAAGAAGAAGTTATGCTTTCAGGTTTTGGCAATGCTCCTACTAAAAGTGAAGGATCAGGGGTATCGTTTGATGATGCTAACGAAGCGTACACCGCTCGTTACACACATGAAACTGTAGCTCTTGCATTCGCTTTGACTGAAGAGGCGATTGAAGACAATCTGTATGATCGTCTTGGCGCTCGTTACACAAAAGCACTTGCCCGTTCTATGGCGCATTCTAAGCAAGTTAAGGCTGCTGCAGTTCTTAACAACGCTTTTAACGCGGCGTTCACAGGCGGTGACGGTGTAGAGCTTTGTTCTGCGGTTCACCCGTTGGCTCAAGGCGGTACATTCCGTAACGAACCAGCTACTGCGGCTGACCTCAATGAAACTTCGCTTGAAAATGCTTTGATTGACATTTCAGGCTTTGTTGATGAGCGGAATATGATTATTGCCCTTCGTGGCACTAAGCTGATTATTCCACCACAGCTTCAGTTCATTGCAGATCGTCTGCTGGAATCGACCTTGCGTCCCGGCACTGCTGACAATGATATTAACGCGACAAAGAACATGGGTATGGTGCCAGAGGGTTATACAATTAACCACTTCCTCACCGATACTGATGCGTTCTTTATCAAAACTGATGCGCCAAATGGCTTCAAGCACTTTGAGCGTTCTCCCATGCGTACAAACATGGAAGCAGACTTTGATACAGGCAACATGCGCTTTAAAGCGCGTGAGCGTTATTCATTTGGTTTCTCGGACCCACGTTGCGTATTTGGTTCACCCGGAGCGTAACCCGAACAAATGTTTGGTTTTGATTGGGGGCAGTTCATCTGCCCCCTTTCTTTTTTTGGATTGTTGTGTATTATTTGCTTATCCCTGACAGGCGCAAATAGCGTCTGACTTAACCCACGACAGGAGATAGACATGGGTACAACTACTTTTTCCGGGCCAATTCTGGCAGGAACAATCAAAGATACTACTGGAACAACCGTAGGCTCTGATATTAAAAACACAGGCCAAGTTGTCATGGCACAGTCCTTTACTACTGGCTCTCTTGCAGGCGGCGCTTCTGCTGCAAACGTCACTGACGTAGTTATTCCTGCGAAGTCTCAAATCATTGATATTGTGCTAGATTGCCCAACAGCTATGGGTAATGCTACTGCGGTTTTCAGCGTTGGCGATACTGCTGGTGGAAACGGCACATTTATCAACGGGTTTTCGATTACCGTAGCTTCTGGCGCAGGACGCAAGTACCCTACCACTGAAGCTGGTGGTGCATTGTCTTGGGCTGAAACATCTAACACAACAGATGTTCGCCTTACTTGGACTACCACAGGTGCTACTAACGCAGGTGAAATCAGAGCGACTGTTCTGTATCAGCAAGCCAGCAATCTTGTAGCATAAGGAGTAAGTAAATGGCTGGCCCAGTAACAGGATACAATGTAGCTCAAGGTGATGCTGCGGCCCTTATTGGGCCTTCTAGGTCTAGGCTTAGAACTGTTAATATCTATGCTGAAGCAGCAGGTTCATTTACTCTGACTAATGGAAATGGTGGCGCTACTATGATAGTGCAGAAATTTCCAGTAGGCATGAATGAGCTTTATATACCTGATGATGGAATGATATTCACTGATGGTGTGTTTGTTTCGGCGTTTACAGGTTCAAACAATGAGCTAACAATCTTTTTATCTTAAATGTAGTAGGGGGCGATGCCCCCTATTATACAGCAGGTGAGAAATGCCGCGTAAAAAAGAAAATCCGATACGGAAAACTACTGGTAAAGGCGGTAATTACCGCAAGACAAAATCAGGCGCTGGCATGACTAAAAAGGGTGTTGCCGCGTACAAACGCAAAAATCCCGGCTCTAAATTAAAAACAGCCGTTACAGGAAAAGTAAAAGCGGGAAGTAAAGCCGCCAATCGCAGAAAGTCATACTGCGCACGTTCTGCAGGGCAAATGAAGAAATTTCCCAAGGCTGCAAAAGACCCTAACAGTCGTTTGCGTCAAGCACGTAAAAGATGGAAGTGTTAATATGCCTAAAGACGCTTGTTATAAAAAGGTAAAGGCTAGGTACAAAGTTTTTCCTAGCGCATATGCCAGTGGTGCCATTGCGAAATGCCGAAAGGTAGGCGCTAAAAACTGGGGGAATAGTAAGAAAAAGCCTGTTAAAAAAGCGATGGGTGGCGCAATTGAGCCGAATAATAATTTTAGAAAAAGACCTGTACGCAGAATGATGAAAGGTGGAGAGGCTATAGCTAATGGGTGTGGCAAAGTCATGGGCAATCGCCGTAAGGTAACAAGGATGACCTAATGGCTGTTCGCAAAACAAAAAAGGGTGCTGCCTTAAAGCGTTGGTTTAAAGAGGATTGGAAAGACGTTAGGACAGGTAAGGCTTGTGGGCGCAAAAAAGGTGAGAAACGTGGCACACCATACTGCAGACCTAGTAAAAGAGTTAGTTCAAAAACACCAAAAACAGCGTCAGAAATGACAGCAACAGAAAAAAGAAGTAGAATTTCGCAGAAAAAACGCATTGGACAACCTGTTGGAAAGCCACGTAGGGTTAAATCCCTGAAAAGGAACAAGAAATGACTGTATCAGGCTCAAAAGACTTTGAATTAGACGTAGCTGATTACATCGAAGAGGCTTTTGAGCGTTGTGGTCTTGAGGCCCAAACAGGTTATGATCTGCGGACAGCAAAACGTTCTTTAAATCTCTTGTTCGCTGATTGGGCAAATCGAGGTTTAAATCAATGGACTATTGCGCAAAGGAGTTTCACAGTTACAGAGGGTGATGGTGAGACTAGCCTTGGTGCGGACGTTATAGATATATTGTCCCTAGTTGTTCGCAGAAGCGGTACAGATTATGCGCTAAACAGAATTAGCCGCGACACATACTTAAATATTCCAACAAAATCTACAAAAGGCAGGGCTACGCAGTATTTTGTAGATAGACAAATAAATCCCAACCTAAAAGTGTGGCCTTTGCCAGATAACAGCACAGATGTTATTTTGTATGATGCCCTTATTCGCATGGATGATGCAGATACATATGTAAACACTGCGCAAATACCATTTAGGTTTTACCCAGCACTAGCTGCAGGATTAGCTTATTACATTGCTATAAAAAAAGCCCCTGACCGCATTTCTCTTCTAAAACCTATTTATGACGAAGAGTTAAATCGTGCGATGGATGAGGACAGAGATAGAGCCTCATTTAAAGTATCGCCAGACTTGAGAAATTACCGATATGTCTAAATACGCTACAGGTAAATGGGCGTATGGAATATCTGACCGTTCTGGCTTCAGGTATAGATTGCGTGATATGCGCAAAGAATGGAACGGTCTTCTAGTAGGCAAGGATGAGTGGGAAGCAAAGCAACCACAACTTGAGCCACTACGGGCGAGGCCAGACCCGCAAGCATTAAAAGACCCAAGACCAGAACACGATATAAGTTCTATGAACAATATTCAGTGGGGCTGGAATCCTGTAGGTTATACAGGTGATAAATATGGCTTCACAGGAAACAATTTAGTTGCCAATGCTTATGTTGGAATTGTCACAACTTCTGTTACTCAAGGTATTGACACTTCTGTTTCTGCTGTAGGAACTTCAGCTTCTGGCGCGGTTGGGACCGCTACAAACGGAAGTGTAACAGTATCTCCTGCAGGTATTAATGGCACAGGGCAAGCAGGTTCTGTATCTGTAACTGTAAATACTAATTTTGCTTCGCCTTCTGGTGTTTTGGGTACGGGTTATCCCGGCTCTACAACAGTTACTACAAACATATTTGCGGTGACAGTAGCCAGCGGAACGAATCCATATGGTACAGGTAATAAGTTTTATTTAGACGGCGCGGTAAGCCCGACAATTAATATTGCAGAGGGTTCTACCTTTCGATTCGATCAATCTGCAAGTTCTAATAGTAGCCACCCATTAAGGTTTAGCACTACAGCTAATGGTACGCATGCAGGGGGGAGCGAATACACGACAGGCGTAACAACATCAGGAACTGCGGGACAGGCTGGTGCATATGTTCAGATAACTGTCGCA
>CERI01108321.1_pt1 | contig 10604 bp, 6 predicted proteins | sample 350261 | NCBI WGS metagenome assembly CERI01 (sample SAMEA2620979, study PRJEB7988) | marine metagenome | isolation source: saline water (ENVO:00002010), including
TATTATGCTATAGCTAAGATTTATTTAGATAATATAAAAGATGATTCTATATATTATATTAGTGAAATATCGGTTGCTAACTTTTTAATGAAATGTAAATGCGATTTAAATACCGATATAATTTATGAATTTTTAAAAAAAAATTTTCAAATTGAAAAAGATAAAGATAATTTAATATTTAAATTAAGAAATATTGTATATCAAACTACTAATACAGTTTATAATAAAAACAGTATAAGAAAAAATATAAATTTTTTATATCATGAAGGTATTACATTTAGTTATGATTATAATATGAATAATAATTTAGTTTTATTTTTGTTTAATTACTTAAAAAAAACTTACTGTCAAATTTCTCAAAATTTTTATATATTTTTATTATCTTTATTTAATATTAAATCGAGGCCAGTTGCTTTATATTACTATGACAAAAATAACAATTTTTTTTCACACGCTTCGGTTGAATGTTATTATGATGGAAAATATATCATATCAGACCCCCATTTCGCAATTTCACTAAAAAAAAATAATAAATATTTATGTTTTAAAGAATTACATAATTTATATATTAATAAAAATTGTAATAATATTGTTGAAGAAATGTCTTGTGAAATAATAAATAATGGTAATTATACTAATCCCAATACCGTTTATAGCATCAGGCTTGGATGTTTGATGAACAATATAGTTTTAAGAGACGAATGTTATATTTTAGATAATAATAGTAAAATAAAACATTGGGTTGAATATTTCCAAAATTTATATAAAAGTGATTTTTATTTATCTTTAACAAACTCATAAATATTATTATAGAAATTCTGAGATTTGTTTTCCCAATTAAATTCTGTTTCATGATATTTTAATGCATTTTCAGAATATTTTTTTCTTAATTGTAAATCTATTGTTAATTTATTTATTGAATCTATTAATAAATTTTCATTTTTAAAATCAACAACAATTCCACAATCTGCTTCAGTAATAACTTGTGAAACATATTCTGTGTTATTAGCAAGTATTGGTTTTCCCATAGAAATATACTCTCCCATTTTATTTGGAGAACAATATTTATAATTTATATTCTTTGGATCATATGGTATTATACCTATATCACAATCATTATTAATACTTTCTAATAATTTTAACTTATTAATTGGATTTATTGATTCTGGAAAAAATATTCTTTTATTTAACATATTACCAGATTTTATTTTTAACTCATCAACATAATTCCAATAAGGACCTCTAATAACTAAATGAGCATTAATATTTGTTTTATTCCATATTTTAATTAATAAATCTAAATTTCTACATTCTGAAATTCCACCTTGAAATAAAAATATAATAGGAGATTTATTGCTATAAATTTTATTTAAATTTTTATCTATATTATTTGATATTGATAATGGAACAACATTAGGAATGTAATTAAATTTTTTATTATGTATATTAGTCATGTATATTGCTAATTGTGGTGAAACTATATTATAATAATCAATACAATCTATTTCTATTAATGATTGTTCAAGTAATTTTAGGTAATTACTATAATGTTGATTTTCATCGAGCCATGTTTGTGAACAAGGATAATATTCTAAACATTCATATACAAGATAAATATTATTAAATGTGGATTTAATAATTATTCCTGCCAATAATTGAGGTAAATTTATTGCAATAATACTTTTAAATCTATAATTCATATAATTTTGAAAAAATGTATATAAATGGAAATATGTAGCAGAAATAATATATTTAATAAACCATGCTTCAACTTCATATTTTGTCGTAAAATTTGAATTTGGAAAATTATAATCTTCGAGCAAATATTTAAATAAATTATATATTTTATTAAATTTATTTATGCAGTCTTTACTACTAATGTTGTTATGATATAATATTTTTATATCATTTAATGAATAATTCCATATATTTTGAAATTTTTTATTAAAAATTTTATTATTATTTATAATTCTTTCTTCCATTTCATTTGAAAATACACAAGAATGATATAAAGAATATTTTGAACTTAACTCTTCTTCATACCAATAGTCTCTTCTTGGATCATATCCAAAAGGTTCTGATCTTAGTAATAAAATATTACTTTTAAAAAAAAAAAAAATTTCATTTAAATTATTTATTATAAAACTTTTATTCATATATTTAGTTTTACCATACAAAGATAAATTTTTATTAGCTTGATAATTGGGTTTATACATAAATGGATTTTCAACTTCTTTATCAAACATTTGAATAAATTTTTTATATGAATATAAATCACTTTTAATTATATCATTATATGCTCTATCAGACATTTTTTGTAAGAAATTATTATCTTTAATTTTAGTGATGACATCATTAATATTTGAATAATCTTTTTTTAAAACTATGTAATGAACATCTGGTATTAAAATACCTGGATAATAATCTCCCTCATACATTACTAATACAGTACCTAACATAATAGCTTCAAACATTTTAGGTGATATTTGACCCATATTTTTTACCTCATTTTTTTTAAGATTTATTTTTGTTATAAATTCATTATAAGTATAAATTGGATTTTTAGGAAATGAAACATTTTCAACAGGAAAATTCTTTAAAACAGTATTAGTTTCAACTAAAATACTATTATCTAAATCAAAAATAGTTGTTCCACTTTCAGTAGCAAGTGTAACTTTACTATTACTTAATACTTTAAACCATTCATCTCCATAAATACAGTTATTACCATTCCAATCTATATTTGATATTAAATTGTGTTGATTACAATATTTTTTCATATATTTTCCAATATTCATTTTATCCTGTCCTAAATCTCCATACCAATAATGTAACTCTCTTCCTCTATAAAAAACATCACAGTGCCTATCTTTTATAGGAATTCTATGAAAATTATGTTCAGGGACATATCCAGTTAAATTATAAACAAAACCAGTATTATTTAAATTATCATATATCCTTGAAATATGTTCCTTAGGAACACAAGTAAAAACAGTATTAATATTAATTATTTCCAAAAACATTTTAATAAGATTTGTATCATAATATTCATCTTGTATGAAAGCCATTTTAATACCATTATAAGTTAGTAAAAAATTAGTTAAATGAAAAAAATGAGAACTTTTAAGTTCAGCATTTGACCGAAAATCATACTTAGAATTTTGTTGTTTTAACTTGATTATATCAATAAATTTACTTAAACCTACTGCTAGTGAATGTATTATTGAATAGTGTAAAATAATTGCATCAGATTTTAATTTATAAATACTATCAAAATCATTATAATCTATCAAATTAATGTTGTGTTTAGAATATTTTTGAAAACTATTAACATGATCAGAGACAGTTTTAATATTACAAGAAGCTTTAGAATATATTAAGGATATATTCATTATATATGCTAAATATAATAAATATAATAATTTATTGTAAAAAAAATTTGTGGTTATTAATACAGTTTGATATCAAATTTTTATTTTCAAACGTCCATTCTACAGTTTTTTTAATTCCTTCATCAAAATCAACTTTACATTTAAACCCGATTTCTTTTTTACTTTTGTCAGTTTCACCGAAACGACGTCCAGAATTATCCCAATCTCTTTTTGGTAAAAGTTCTAATGTAGATTTACTATTTGTATATTGAATTATTTTTTCAGCTAATTCTTTAATTTTTGTTTCTTTTCCAGAAGCTAGATTATAAATGCCTCCTGGTGCTCCATTTAATGCACATGCAATTAATCCTTCGGCTATATCTTCAACATAAATAAAATCGCGAGTAGTTTCACCACCATTATCAAGTGATAATGGAATATTATTTAATGCTTTCCAAATAAAAGATGGTGTAACATTTCTCCAAATAGTATGCTCAGTACCTCTCCATTTTCCTGCTCCTAAAATTTCACCTGGACCATATACATTTTGAAAACGAGCTTTAACAAAAGGTAACTTATATTGTTTAAAGTAATAATTACCATAAAATTCACCAAATATTTTGGACATTTGATATGGACTATCTAGATATAATGATACACCCTTATTCTCTGAAGTAGCGGATGGATTATCATATGTTTTTTCAGCAACAACACAACCTGCAGAGGAGTATACTAATTTTTTTAAATTAGTAGAATCTTTAAAATACTCACAAATTTTTAATGTAGTTAAAGTATTATTTTCATGATCAGCTAATGGATCATGCATACTTGATTGATTGCCATGATATGTTGCTAGATGGAAAATATAATCATAATCTTTTTCTAAATTAAATAATATTTTATCATCAGATATAGAACCTAAAATAAATTTAATATTATCTTTTTTTGGGATATTAGAGGCTTCGGCTGAAAGTAAATTATCAACGATTGTAATAGAACAATTATTGAATTTATTATTAAGTAAATTTGTTAGATTACTACCAACAAAACCAGCTCCTCCGATTATAAGTATTTTATTATTATTCATAATAATAATAATAATAAATTATTTATATTTAAATAGAAAAAATTATAAATAATTATAAAAATGAAAAATATTTTAGTTACTGGAGGGTCAGGTTTTATTGGATCTCATTTAGTAGATAATTTATTAGCAAAAGGAGACCGTGTTGTTGTAATTGATAATTACGAAACAGGACGTCGCGATAATTTAAAATCTCATGAAAATTTGGTTTTAGTAGAAGGTACTATTGCAGACAAAGATTTAGTTGATAAATTAATTAGTGAAAATAAAGTAGAATTAGTTGTTCATGCAGCAGCATCTTATAAAGATCCTAATAATTGGGTTCAAGATAGTTTATCAAACGTTGTTGGAACAGTAAATGTAGTTCAATCATGTAAAAAGCATAATGTTAAAAAAATTATTTATTTTCAAACAGCTTTATGTTATGGTACAAAACCTGAAGAAAATCCTATTACATTAAATCATCCAATTTTACCAGGTGATTCAAGTTATGCTATTAGTAAAACAGCAGCAGAACAATATTTAGAATTATCTGGAATAGACTATGTAACATTTAGATTAGCAAATGTTTATGGCCCAAGAAACGTTAGTGGTCCTTTGCCCACTTTTTTTCATAGAATTTCAGAAAAAAAATCGTGTTTTACTGTAAATACGCGAAGAGATTTTGTTTATGTAGATGATTTAGTTAAAGTAGTAATGAAAGCAATTAATGGAAAAGGAAAGGGAACATATCATTTATCATCAGGAAGTGATATTAGTATTAAAGAAATGTGGGATGCAACAGTGAAAGCATTAGAATGTCCCGATTATCCTGTAGATGAGAGAGAAAGAGGAGTGGATGATGCTCCATCAATTTTATTAGACCCATCTAGAACCAAAGAAGATTTTGATTGGAAGACAGAAACACTTCTAGAGGATGGTGTTAAAGCGGCAGTAGAATACTATAAAGAATATGGTATTAATGAAACATTTACTCATTTAAAATAAGTGAATTTAGTTTAATACATTAAAAATAATTAATTTTATATTAAATAGAATATATGAAATTAATTTCTATAGTTGGAACAAGACCTCAATTTTTAAAATTAGCACCTCTTTCAGAAACATTTTCTAATAATAATGTAGATCATAAAATTATTCATACAGGACAACATTATAATTTTGAATTATCTGATGAAATATTTGAAACACTAAATATAAAAAAACCAGAATATCATATAAATTTAAAAGATGCAGCTGGTGTATTTAGATTTACTTTAATGATGAATAAAATAACAGAAATATTTAAAGAAGAAAAACCAGATAAAGTAATAGTATATGGTGATTGTGATACTACACTAGCTGGGGCATTAGTAGCAAAAATAATGAAAATCCATTTAGTACATATTGAATCAGGTATGCGAAGTTATAATAAGAATATGCCGGAAGAAATAAATAGAATAGCAACAGATCATATATCTGATATTTTACTTTGTTCATCTAATGATGCAAAAAAATATTTACATAGTGAAAATATAAAAAAAAATATACATTATGTTGGAAATCTACAGATAGAATTATGTGAAAAAATAAGTAATATGAATAATAATAATAAATTATTACTTAATAAATATGATATTGATGAAAATAATTATGTATTTCTAACTTTACATAGAGATTATAATACTAATGAAACTCAAATAACATATATTTTAAATATGCTTTCTGAATTAGATATTAATATAATTTTTCCTATACATCCTAGAACACAAAAAGTTATAGATAATAAAAGAATAAAAGTTCCTTCAAATATTAAAATCATACCTCCAGTTGATTTTATAACTAGTGTAATTTTGCAGAAGTTTAGTAAATATATTATAAGTGATTCAGGTGGAATTCAAAATGAAGCATGGTTTTTAGATAAGAAATGTATAGTAATGCGAACTGAAACTGAATGGATGGAAGCTATTGATGCAAAAAATAATATATTATATGATTATTCAACTCCACTTGAAAAATTTATTAAAAAATTTTTATTAGTAAAATCTGAAAAATTTAATTTTAATGAAAAACCAAGTATTAATATATTAAATATTTTATGTAATGATTTATAATTAAATATATATTATCATTTTATAAATGTGTGGTATTTCTGGCATTTATAATATGAAGCATTTAAATATTTTAAATTTAAATAAATATTTAAAAATTATGAATAAATTATTACTTCATAGAGGACCAGATTTTAATGATGTATGGGAAAATAATGAAAAATATATTGGATTTGGGCATACTAGATTAAGTATAATAGATTTAGATGTAAGATCTTCACAACCAATGAATAAAAATGGGTATGTTTTAACTTTTAATGGTGAAATTTACAATTACAAAGAATTAAAAGAACAAATAAGAGATAAATGGACTTTTACAACGGAATCAGATACAGAAATAATAATGGCATATTATCATATTTATAAAGAAGAATGTACTAAATATTTAGAGGGAATGTTTAGCTTTAGTATTTATGATACAAAAAATAATGTATTATTTTGTGCTAGAGATCAGTTAGGTATTAAGCCTTTTTATTATTTAATACAAGATGATATATTCTATTTTGCATCAGAAGTAAAAGCTTTAATACCATTCTTAAAAACAGAAGAATTAGAAGTAAATAAAGATGCATTAACAGAATATTTACTTTTTCAATATCCAATAAGTAATAATACAATGATTAATAATATTAAACAATTATTACCAGGAAATAATATTATAATTAAAAATAATAATTTAACTATTAATAAATATTGGAGTTTAAATTATAAAAAACAGGATACTTTATCTTTGGAAGAACAAAGTAAAAATGTTCGTAATTTATTAGAAAGAAGTATTAAACTTCATTTAAATAGTGATGTTCCAATATCTAGTTATTCAAGTGGAGGTGTGGATTCTAGTATAGTATCTTTACTAGCGAATAAAGAAAAAACACTAAATTATTTATTTCACGGTAAATTCTCTGAATATCCAAACTGTGATGAATCAAAATATTCTAAAATTGTTTCAAATAAAACGAATATTGAATTAATAGAAAAAGATATAACTAGTCAAGATTTTGAAAATAATATAAGAAAAATTATTTATCATATGGATTATCCTTCTGCGGGTCCAGGAGTATTTCCTCAATATATGATATCTAAAGAAGTTAGTAAATATTCAAAAGTAGTATTAGGTGGACAGGGTGGTGATGAAATATTTTGTGGTTATGTTAGATATATAATACCATATCTGGAACATAGTTTATCTGATGCATTGAATGGTAATGGAGAGAAATTAGCAAATTTAATTCCTAGTATGCCTGTAATGAAAAATTATAAACCGATGTTAAAAAAATATTTAAAAAAAGATGTTTTTGAAAATTTAGATAAAAGATATTTTTGTCTATGTGATAGAAGTGATGATTTAAATAAAATAATTAATTGGGATAATTTAAATAAAGATAATATTAAAAAAAAATTTTTAGATAAATTTAATTATAAATGCATTAATGATGAAGATATTTTTAATAAAATGTTACATTTTGATTTAGAAAATTCTTTACAGGGATTACTACATGTTGAAGATCGTGTTAGTATGGCCTGGGGTGTTGAATCGCGTGTACCATTATTAAATCATATATTAATTGAATATTTAGCTTCTATTCCAGAAAAAAATAAAATTAATCCATCAAATATGAAATTTTTATTAAAAAAATCATGTTTGGATATTTTACCGGAAGAAATTTTAAATAGAAAAGATAAAATGGGATTTCCTGTCCCTATAAATGATTGGATAAAAAATAATGAATTAAATGATTTTTTTAAAAATTTAATGTCTTCTTTAAAAAACAGAGATTTACCTTTTTTAAAAATAAGTGATAATTTATTAAATGAGTTAAATAGTGAAACTTTTACAAGAGAATATTGGATTTTATTAAATATAGAATTATGGTATCAAGAATTTTATGATAAATTTAAAACTTTTAAAAATATGTTAGACTAAACTTCTATCAAAAGCTTCTATAAATGTTTTATATGAATATAAGCCACTAGCAACTATATCATTATATGCCCTATCAGCCATATTCTGTAAAAAATTATTATCTTTAATTTTACTAATTACATCATCTATGTTTGAATGATCAGTTTTTAATTCAATATAATGAACATTTGGTTCTAAAATATTATTATATCTTCCTTCATACATTACTAGTACAGTTCCCACAGCTATAGCTTCAAACATTTTTGGTGAAACAACCTGAAGGTCTAAACTTTCAATAGGTGGTTCAATAGCATATGCTTTATTATAAAATTCTGTAATATTTCGTGAATCTTCGATATTGTGGCCCCGATTGTCTCTGACATTTAGTGCATTACAAATTTTATTTAAATAATTATTATTTAAATTAATTACATTGCTTCCACTTGGTGATGCAAGTGTTACTTTAGAATCTGCTAATGTTTCATACCATTTATCTCCATTTATTCTATCTGCAACATTTGAACTAATATTAGTTTTTAATCCTGGAATAATTGAAAATACTTCTCCTATTTGCCATTTTAAATAACCTAAAATACCATATAATGGATGTAGTTTTTTTCCTCTATAAAATATATCTATAGATTTTTCAGAGATATTTTTTTTATAACAATTTAATGTATCGCTGATATATCCAGTTATACATTTTGTAAATTTAATATTATGTATATTAGATAATCTATTATATACTTTTTTAATATTTTCATCTGTATCTAAAACAGTTAATATATGATTTATTCTAATTTCATTTAATAGACTACGAATATGTTCAACATGATAATATTCATCTTGAATATTAGCTATTTTATAACAATTTTTACTTTTAAAAGTTAATACTAAATTTTTATGGTCAGTACTAGGATTAACAGCAATATCATGAATTATTGAATATGATAAAAATACTATGCTATTATCTGGAATATTTCTAATAGCATTTATATCATGTTTACTAATATAAATTACTTTATACTTAGAATATAATTTAAAACTCGTATCATATTCATAAATAGTCTTTATGTTATGATAATTTGGTTGATAAATATAATATATTACATTTTTTTTTTCAGTAATACTAATAGTTTTACCAATACTAGTATGTAAATTTTTTTGATATAGCTTGAAATTAGAAGTATCATATGGTTTATCAATTAACACTATAGAAGGTAATAGTGATTTCCAGTTAGTATTTATTGAATTTTTAGTTGTTATTTTCATATTATTAGTTGATTTATTTTCTTTCTTACCTAAATTACCAGGATTTATTGAAATTGTTCCCGTAAGTACTTCACCTATCATTTTACGATTAAAATTAATATTTGAATTATTAATTTGATTGATGTAACTATAATCTGAACCAGCTTGATCAATCCATTTACCAAGAAATTTATATTTATGATTGATACAAAATCCTATACCAGATACTGCTCCTAATGTTAGTTTGGATAAATTTTTAGGATATACAATATAATTTCCTATTTTAACTTTCCAAAAAATAATATCATTATCATTTTTAATCATATTTGATATATCAGTTAATGTTTTAGGTGACATTAACATATCATCATCATCTAAAAAGAAAAACCATCCATCTTTAACAAATTCTAACAAAAAATTACAATATAAGTTATAAAAAAATTTTGAATTTCGAGGTACATTTGGAGAAGCAGTAATAGTAATATTTGGGTGAGTTGAATATTTATTTAAATATTGTAAACAATCTGGATCATCATAACAAATATAAACATGATAATTTTGATATTCTTGTAATAAAATACTTTGAATAGCTTTATCAAATGTTGTAGGACGATATGTACATCGCATTAAAATATTTATTTTATTATTAGGTAATGTAAAAGCATGATTAGAATTTTGTAAACCTCTCTTCCTATTATATTTGATATTGATATTATCTATAATAGAGGCGGAGCCGCCGCCTCTATTACTATCAGCTTTTCTATATTTTTTTCTTACTGTAGAAATATCTCTCTCATGACGTTTAAGGTTCGAAAAATCGATAATATTCATTTAATATAAATCTATATATTAAATATTATTATTATACTAATTTATTAATTTCAGTATCAAAAGAACATTTAATT
>CERI01013722.1_pt1 | contig 10603 bp, 17 predicted proteins | sample 350261 | NCBI WGS metagenome assembly CERI01 (sample SAMEA2620979, study PRJEB7988) | marine metagenome | isolation source: saline water (ENVO:00002010), including
GAACCCAAGGTAGAAGAACCCAAGGTAGAAGAGGAACCCAAGGTAGAAGAACCCACCGATTAAAATATTATCATGCTTTTAATATATAGGCTATGTCCGAACCTCCTTCGACACCAGCGTCCAGTAATCTGGAAAACATAGTACTCATGTCTCATGAAAAAGAACCCGTAAATTCCACCGACTTAAAAAAGAATAAGAAAAAAGTAGAATGGTCTCCGGAAAATGAAAAAATATTAGTAGAATGGTGTGATATAGCGCAATGTTATAAATGGTTAAATAATCGCGCCCATCATAAATTTTCCAAAATGCATGCTTATTTTACGATTCCGGCCATTGTATTATCAACCATTACAGGTACCGCTTCCTTTGCACAGGCCAACTTACCAGAAAACTATCGAGTCTTTGCCCCAATGATTATTGGTACCATCAATATTGCCGTAGGTATTTTAACGACAATCCAACAATACCTTAAGATATCCGAATTAAACGAGGCACACAGAGTTGCTACAATTGCATGGGATAAATTCGCTCGTAATATTCGTATTGAGCTAGCAAAAGCCCCTGATGAAAGACCTGATGCAGGTATTTTCTTAAAATACAATCGCGATGAATATGACCGCCTCATGGAAACATCTCCTTCTATCCCAGAAAGTATTATCAATATTTTCACCAAAACTTTTTCCGTGGAAAATCAAAACGATCCAGAGCGAAAAAGACTCTTTAAACAACTAAAACGACCCGACATATGTGATATCATTATTTCCGCAGAAGAAAATCGTCATCACTGGTATAAAGAACTAGAGATCATATCCGGTGCCACGGAGTTTGAAGAAAAGATGGAAAAGGATTTGCTGAAATTTAACGAGGACTTACGTGCCAAAGAAATTGAACTTCTTAAAAAGGAAGAGGAATTGCGAGCAAAGGCCGAAAATGAAATAGAAGAAAAGACAAAAATGATTAACGAAGTACAAGAAAAACAGAACAAACTCACTAGAAAAATAGAGAATTATATGAAATTATTCAGAAATGCACAGGGTCGCAGTCCGTCAGAAGACGAGGTTCTCGAAAAATTCCAAGGAGAAGATGAAAACATGGTCAAGTTCATTTTATCAGACATTATTATTAATGAAGTGTAATTATATGTTTTGAGACAATCTATCAAATCATATAAAAATGTGGACAATAATCAAAATGGATAATAACACAAACCACAGTTGACACGTCTTTGTGATAAACATCGTATATGGTGTTCGCTGTTTAAAATCTTTTTCTACTAAATCACGAAACATATAGGTGAATAACCAAATGAATAGGAGAGAAATGACGATTCCAGCATACTTTCCAGTGAAAAAATCGAAAAAATTGCGTATGGGGTTGGTTAATCGTACACTTGCTTGTTGTATTTTTTGAAAAGTGGAAGACATTCGAACTGTATATTATATCTCTACAAAATCATTGTTATCCTTTATACACCAAAAGGGTGTTCGGCGACCTTCTTGAACTTGTATGAAGTAAATACATTTGCTTTTCAGGTTTATTTTGTCTTCCATTTCTTCTATTACCTCTTGTTCTTCGGCTTTTTCCAATGGTTTTTCCTCTACTATTTCTTCCTCCTTTTCAAGTGTGGTTTCATATTTAGATTCGTCTCCCTCTTCTAACGCTTTGATTTCTTCTTCCTTATTTTCTGTTTCTTCGGTTTCCTTCTTTTTCTCGTCTTTTTTACTTAAGTAGGATACGAGGGTGGGAATCACATCACTCAAAACCATTTGCTTATTGGTTTCGGCTTCACCCGTTTTTACCTTGGATACAGGTTGCATTACATAATACGACTCGGAGGTTATTGCTAAAAACCGGCGAATACGTGTTACGGATGTTCGATATTCCAATGGATATAAGGAAAAATAGTAGAAATTTCCAATAACAGCGTGAGTAACACGACTGTCGTCTAAAGTCATGTATTCGTCTTCTTCTTTGCTATTCATTTCATAATCATTGTATAGATTGACAAAATCGGTATTGTTTAATCCACATATATACACAGTCTTGGGAATCTCTTGGATTTCATTTCTTTCGTCGTAAATATTGTAAAGACGAGGACATTGATAGAAGAAAGTATAACATGGTTTATATATTTCAAATCCAAGACATTGATGACGATTTAACAATTCATCCATTCCCACCCAAATAGGGCGTTTGTCGGGACTATTTATAGACGTCATATTGGATAAATCCATAAATACATTAATTTGGTCTTTTTTCTCTTTACTAAAGACAAATCCTTTGTAAATACCTTCTAAAGCACTGCTCTTGTCTTGCTCTACTTCCATGTATTGTAAAATATGCAGGGTAACCATATTCTCAAAATAGATATCTAAAGGGGTTTTTTCACCTTCTTCGTCTTCTTGGATATTGATTGCACAATTAAAGGGAATGGATGGAAATTTCAAAAGGGCACCATCTAGATACGTGAGAAAGAGAAGATAAGGAAAGGAATGTTCCAAGACAAGTTGATAGCCGACAATATGCACCTCGTATTTTTGGATAATATCTTTACCACACAAAGAAAACTCCGTTTCCAATACCGGGCAATCGCTTAAATAGCTATATTCTTTGGACCGTTCTTCATAATAATCGGCTTCTTCTTTCTTAATCTGTTCTTCAATTTCCATGGGTTCGTATTTTTCTTGGACAGTTCCTTCGGTACTTTCTTTGACACGTATTTCGGATTCATCTGTCCATTTAATTTTTGTAGGTGTAGAGGCTGAAAATTGAGAGTCCAATATTTTTTTTCGTATGGATTGATTTTGAATAAATAATTGCGACATGCCTATATATTATAATGACTATTTTCCAACGTGTCCGTTCAACCTATAAGATAATTGTTTTGAGGAAACCATATAAAGATTTTTCAGTTATCTTTCTTATAATAAGAAGGTAAAGCTTTCGGCTTTGTTTTAAAAATGTCTAATGAAAGTCCTGTCTCCATAATGGCTGATCCATATTCTTCTGAAATGGGTCTAGGTAACGATTATTATCATGATGAAGGTCCTGCAATGTCGGATAGTGACGATGATGTTATGGAAGTGGAAAGTGTAAAATCCGAATCCACGATTTCTTCTGACAAAAAGAAGCGTCGTAAAATCATGGAAAAATATAAGCAACAAACAACTGGATATGTATTGCTAAAAGATGCAAAGAAAAAGAAGAATCGTATTGAAGGATATTATAGTTCAAATGTACCCGGAGCACCTATTCGTAATAGTGTATCGGGATATTGTGAAACGGATTATATGGGGAAGACGAAATTTTCAGTGGGTTCTATATGGGAGGATTTGTTTTTCAAGGTAATTGATGTTACTTCCAAGGAAGGTGGATTTACCTTTTTTTATGATAGTCCTGAACAATATGAAAGGCATATGGCTCTAAAACTCAATGACAATGTCATTAAAAAATGGTATATGAAACACGAAAATGCGAAGAAAATATTGCGTGATTTTGAAGATAAGCATTATCAAACAGAATATATAGAAGTGAAATAAAGCCAATAGATACTATATACTATATGTATTGGCTTCTTATTTTGATGGGGGGATATGTATTCCCTCCTCGAGGTTCGTCGCAAAATTTAGTGACGAAAGAAAAATGGGTTTTGAATAATCCCATTTTATTATCCGACCGTCATTTGGGTGACATTTTAGAACGACGAAGAAATCAAGGAAAGGATATGCGATTTCCGGAAAAGGATACGTCGAATAGTGATACTTTTCGCCAGCTTTACTATAAACTGTTATTATTACAATACTTAGAAAATCCGAATGTACCCTTCCCTTATAAAGAGGAAAAGGCAAAGGAATATTGGGAGTCCGTGGATACCATTGCTCCGAATTTATTAAAAGGAGGGTTATTGGATGATTGGAATTTTGAATTTTGAATATAATCCCTTTATAATATAAATGACTGAGGGATTTAATAATACAAGACAATTAGCCATGTACTTTCATACGGCCTTTCGCAATGTAGGATTGTTTGGTTCTTTTTCTATTGCGGGTATTAGTGCAGCCAAAGCGATTAAAAATAACCCGGAATTGAATATCTATTTAATTTGTTTTAGTGTAGCTTTAATGATAGTATCCTTTTTAGTAAATATATTTTTGCTTTATCGTCTACTTACCCTATTATCTAAATTTAGTGAATTAAATATGTGGATATTTATTAGTTCCATTATGATGGTGATACAAGTATCCTTTTTAGGTTATGCGTTTTATTTAGCATTCAATAATAATCATTTCTTTTCCGCGCTATGAATAAAATAGATAGATACTATATAATGAAAAGCCTTTGTCAAGGAAAAAGTGTGTCGAAACCAAACCGTTGCAAGAAGCTTCGTGGTTGCAAGGTAGCCAAGGGTACTAAACGTACTTTTTGCCGTAAGAAGCACAACAAAAGTCACAAAAAACAACAAACCAAGAAGCGCAGAACACGAACACGTCGTACAGAAGCCGAACGTCTTCGTGAGTTTAATGTCCGCCAAGCAAGACGTTAAGAAAGTTACAGTAATTATTCCATAAATAATAACTTATATTTATAAATTATTATTTACTTGTTGCTAACGGTTATTTGTACCTATTTAGCAGAAAAAATCGGGCATTAAGTCTTTTTCATTGACATGGGGATTTACACGGAATTGCTCTACCTCTACATCACGACTTACACATACTTCGTCGTCAATAAAATGCTTACCTGTACAAACAGTTGGGTCAGACAAGAAAATGTGCTTGGCAGCTTCACCCATAATATCTACTTTTCTAGAAATATCCACCATAGGCGCCCCGCCCAGCAAATTACGCACGGGAGCAGTATCAATGGTCGTTCTTGGCCATAAAGTATTTACACCAATGTTCGGGAATTCTTGCGACCAATTTCGTGCCATCAATGTCATATTAAATTTCGACATGGAATAATAAAAATGGGGCGTCCACCATTGCGGTTCATCAAGCATCGTCAATGGAGGAGCAATCACCAGCATATGCGCAGGTACATTTTCAGGTATATGTTTCAAACATGCTTGTCCTACAAAAAAACTTCCATTAATATTTACACCTGTCATTAAATCCACCTCTTTTTTGGTTTGTTTTAAGGTGGGTGCTAAACACAGTGCACTCGCATTTAACAACACTCCATTAATTTGTCCAAATCGTTCGGCTACTCCTTGAACGGCTTGTTGTACTTCCTGGTAGTCACGCACATCACACTTATAACTCAAAACAGAGTGTTCTTTCTCCGTATTTTCCACTTGGATTTGTTTTCGGGCACTTTCCAACGTCCCCTCCAATTTTGGATGAGGCTCAGTGGTTCTTCCCAAAATCGCCACATTGGCACCCAGTCGCGAAAGTGTTTTCCCGATTTCCAAACCGATTCCACGCGTTCCTCCGGATATAACATAGGTTTTATTTTTCAAATGTTCAACAATTGGCTTTAGAGCCTTGTCTTTCTTAATCGATTTAAGAACGAATCCATATCCTTGTTTCAAATTCATATACAATTACACCAAAACAATGTTTTAAGTCATTTTCTATTTTTGTCTTGGAAAATATATATGAAAAAACTGTTTTATTGTTTTCTAGGAATCATTTTTTTGTGTTTGGTGTTTATAGGAATCGAAATTTTTATGAAAAGTTCCAAGAGCCAACCGAAAAAAATAGAAGGAATCGCCGTTTTCCAAGGAAAAGTAAGTGGCATTGTAAAATTCACGGATCTTGGAAACAAAGTCGCGATTGATGTCAGTATAAAAGGCTTAAAAAAGAACGCAAAACACGGATTTCATGTTCATGAATATGGGGATATGAGTGAACAATGTACAAGTATGTGCTCTCACTTTAATCCTACAAATGATACACACGGATGTCCAGGGTCAGAACATAGACATGTCGGGGATTTAGGAAATTTAGAAACAGATGGAAAGGGAGTTGCCCATTATCGATTTTTTGACGACCAAATTCAATTGAAGGGATTGAAATATAACATTATTGGACGAGGTCTCATCATTCACGAAGACGAGGATGATTGTGGGCTTGGAGGAAATGCTGAAAGTCTCAAAACGGGAAATGCAGGGAAACGTATTGCTTGTGCAGTAATCGGTTATGCCAAACCCAAAAGTTGTTAGAAAGAAATTCTTATTATATGTTTTTACTATATAATGAGTAATACAAATACAAAAACCGGAAAAGGCAGTTCTATAGGAGCTTTTTTCCAAAATATTACTAATTCTTTTTATTACAATCGACCCATGGAAGCCGTTACGCATCATGGAATATATGGTGTACCTTATGCTGTAATTGGTATGGTAACGATTGTAGCAGGTGTTTTCACATATGTAACCTACAAAGATTATACCAATGAAATGGCAGAACAATTAGAAGAAGAAGAAGCTACCGTAAGAGAAAATGTAATGTTTGAAGACAATCGTGTAAAAGAAGAAGGTAAGGAATTAGAGCAGGAAACGGAGGAGAAAAATGAAGAAATTCGTGAAAAAGAGGAGGAAGAAGACGAAGAAATTCGACAAGAGGAACGAGAGGAAGAAGAACAGGAAGAACAAAGGGAACAAGAAGGAGAAAAGAAGGAAAAAGAGGAAGAAAAAGAGGAAGAAAAAGAGGAAGAAAAAGCCGAGGGAAAACAACAAGAAGAACCGGGAGAAAAATATAAACAAGGTGGGAAAAAAAAGAGTAAAAAAAGACGTTCGCGACGTATTCGCAAATCAAAAAGGAAAAATTGATTTCAATCCATAATTTAATTGAAAGCACAAAATTATGGATAATACCTTTGAATTTATACAAATCAACGCCCTATTGGGAAGTTTGCAATCGCAAGATGTTCCTATAGATAAAATGTACCTGTCTATGGGTGCAAAATGGAATCAACATACGGTTGATTTTGGCGTGAAAAGTAAAAACCAAACGCATTTTAGTAACTCCATTTATCAAATGGCCCCCTCCTTTATGCGATTTCCCGAAGAAGGAAAATACAATATACTTATTGTTGTTGACGATTTCCATCAAACAGAATCAATTCAAATAAATCAAACAATATTGAAGCGGGATTTAGAGGGTAATGGAATAAAAAATATAAAAATCATCTTTGTAGATGCGTATATAAACGCTGGAAAAGAAAGTGATTTTATTGACCGTTTATTAAATCCATTATTCAGTTTTACACAAGCAAGACAAATACAATCTTCTCAACTAAAAATAGTTAATTTCATTTCCTTTCAACGACCCAATCAAAATGAATACAAAATAGAAAGGAATCTTCCAACCGCGCTAGAAATGTATTTAAAAACACATGCCAATGTGTTTACAAATTGTTATTATCAATGGTATGGATATTTATTCTACTATTATGATTACATTTTCCCCTATTTTACCTATAAATTTGCATATTTAAGAATCATCATGCCTCTACAAACTCAATTATTCGCAAAAACACTTTATTCTACTCGTCTCGACCCCTTTGAATATGATATGATTGATGACTACTTGGTGAAAGCACATCCTAAGGATAGTAACCTTAGTAAAACGTGGGATGACTTCAAGTATCAAAACATTCATTTACTTCATAGTTTTGAAGCCCAATCCTGACAACGTTGGAAAAACATTTCTACACTTTCTATACTCGAGCCTGAATAAAAATCATCCGGGTATCCATCATTATTTTCATCGTTATAGGCCAATAACGCCGGAATACCTTTCACGACCTTCTTTTTTCTAAGCTGACCATATAATTCGAAATTATCGTCAACATCAATTGCATAACACTGTACATTATTGGGCATTTCAGAAAAATATTTTTTGACAGTAGATTCAATTACTTGACAAGGGGCACACCATGTCGCACCCAATTTAATAATAATCATACCTGGGTTCTTATCCAAAGCAATTAACAATTCATCTACCGATTTCAGGGACGTCAGTGTGTCACGAGATGCCATTATATTATAATGGAATATTAAGTTTATATTTTTTCCTAAAACAATAAAATTGATTTTCTAAAGAAAATATATTTACCAAAAAAATCATTCACTATGGAGTATATCAAAGTATTCACTGGATTGTTGCTATTTATTGTTGGATTAGCATTTATCGATAAATGGGTAAATGCTATATCATTGAAATGTCTCGATCGTAGAATCGAACAAATGCGCCAAGAAGAAGAGGAGCAAAGGATTGTTCAAGAACGTTTGGTTCGGAATTTGGTACTTATTCGTCCTCCTTCTTACTGCTACCCTTCATCATATTGCAAATATAATGTGTCAAGCAATATAGTAATCCGCGTTTAGAGGTGGGCTCGCCAGATTCGTCCAAAATATTCGGAGTTTTGATCAATTTGACACTGGTATCAATAATGTTGTAAATAGCGGATAATAGCTCTAAATCTTCGGAAGAAATCTTTATGATTTTTTCTTTGATAGCTACTTCAAACATTATTTTAAGAAGGTCGGCACAGTCTTCACTGCGAATATCTTCCATAGAGAATGTTTGTAGACGTTCATACAGTTCGGTTAAAAGTAACATGACAATGGGTACGTCTTTTGCGTCTAATTTATCGTCCTTAATAATGGCTTTTAAGTATTCTTCCACTTGATCAAAATATTTCATTTCACCTAGCAATTTTTCTAGGAGAGCCTTGATTTTAGGAGAAATATCCATCTTGTATTGTTGCATGTCTGAATTGGTAGCCACAATGAGACCAATAACCGAGGAAAGTGTTTTTACATCTTCGATGACCTGGTTGGTATCTACAATTAAAGGTTCTTTTTCCTCGACTGTTTCCGCGTTTTCTTTCAATGATTCGGTTTCTATTTCTAGAGGCTCGGTTTCTACTTCTACAGCCTGGGGTTCCTCTACAGTCTGGGGTTCTTCTACGGGCTGGGGTTCCTCTAGTAAGGACGCGGTTTCCTCAACAGGAGGAGAAGGTGGCACAACTTCAGTGGGCTCACTCATTATATATTTATGATGGAAAGTTTTCGGAGTATAATATATAAAATGACTTACACGAAAAAAAATCGTTCATCACTTCCTTGGGCCGGATGGTCGAAAATTGCTCCTAAAGGGAAACAAAGAACCCGTATGTATAAGAAATGTGGTAAAAAATGCTTTTTAGGAAGATCAACCAAAGGGGATAAGCAGCATCCTGATTTTCCTATTTGTAAAAAAGGCACTTGTAAGGTAAGCACAAAGGGATTAGCGGCTGCTTATGTACGTGCTAAGGAATGGGGTAACAAACGTAGTACTTATAAGACTTCTAAACCTAGTCACAAACGTTCTTATTATACCAAGATTGCTAATAAATCAAGAAAGATGTTGAAAAAGAGAGGTATTGATATTAACTAAAGGGAACCCAGTAAAGGGAACCCAGTAAAGGGAACCCAGTAAAGGGAACCAATGTTCCCTTTAAAACCCTCCTCTCCAACTAATAATGTTTAAATATACTTTAAATATTATTCTTATGTCATGAACGACGAGGAGGGTTTTAAAGGGAACATTGGTTCCCTTTACTGGGTTCCCTTTACTTATTCCATAAGCAAACGAAGAATCAACGTGAAAATAACGGCATTCACAATTATACCGCACATAGTAGGACATCCTGAACGAGAATCCGCAATTTTACAAAGCCCACCAAATACTATTTCAAGGAGCTTGTAAAAGTAAGGATTCACAAGAATCAAAAAGACAAGGGTAGTCATAAGTGTGTAACGCCACTTGTCAGAGTTATTCGGACTTTTGCAATGAAGACATTCTTTACCTTTCATTATATATTAAGATAGTATTTTTTTTCTTTCTTCGTCTTCATCATCATAATTATATCTCATTACGGGTCTTTTCTTTTTCTTAAAATATTTACCTTCTTTACCACAATATTTACGCGATTTTCTTGATTCGACTACATTTACGTTTTCTAAATAGCCATTTACCATATCTAATTCTTGAAATTTAGTACATTTTGCCTCATGTCTTCCTAAATCATATTCTTGTTTAAATATAGTTGGTTCAAAATAGACACAGTCTTTACATAATTTTGGTGTAGCGACACTATCCGTATCTTGCGATAGTGTAATTGTCATAGTAGGAATATCCATATCTAGAAAATTTAATAATGGTAATTTGTATTTTCCATTAATAATCGTTTGGAAAGCATAAATAGAGCTAGAAAAAATACTGAAATAAAAGACAGAATAAAACATTCTATTTAAAAAATCGTAATTTTATCTTTATATTTTTTCTAAAAAAAAGGATTTAATTAATTAAGTTACAAGAAAGGGAGAAACAACTTTTTTATTTTTAATGAGCGGATTCTGCCGTTGGTTCATGACAAGAATGCATATAAGCTCCATATAGCATATTGTAGTTTTGGTGCATGTAATACAGTTGTTGTTCTAATTGAGCGACATAATCCGTAGATACCAAATCCATGCTTTCATTTTCAGGACGATATCCCTCGATTTCATCTATAAATTTTTCAAACTCCATTTCTACTTCCTCGTTACTCGGTGTAACGTGCGAAGTATCCAAATCGGCCAAGGTCAATGGTCCCCTGTTTACCATTTCCT
>CERI01049464.1_pt1 | contig 10587 bp, 9 predicted proteins | sample 350261 | NCBI WGS metagenome assembly CERI01 (sample SAMEA2620979, study PRJEB7988) | marine metagenome | isolation source: saline water (ENVO:00002010), including
TTTCAGGGACTTCACAATTTGTTTTTCGACAAAGAAGTTGAGAAGATTGAACCTGGGATCACGGAGGATAATTTAGAAGTAAAAGAGCCACCTGGTTATTACCAAAAAGGGGGTAGAAAGCAGATGTGTGATGCGGAACCCTATGAAACTGAGCACGCGTATGGTCTAGTGTATGATTATGAACAAGAAAAGGTTGCACCTTCTTTTAAAGGTCCACAGTATCAGGTCTACCTGGAGAGAGCTGCAGAATTGTGTGATGATGACCCAGAATGTAAGTATTTCAATTTATGGACAGACGGGGGTATCACAAAATTTAGAGAGGGGCAATGTGAAAACCTGAAGGATACGATCAACAGCACACTCACTTATGAAAAGATTCCTTTACCACCCAAATTAGGAACAGAATGTGAAGATAAGGGATATAAGAAATATAACTGGTATGATTTTCAGAAGAATAAGGTCCCGTTATCAGCAGGTGCGGGTAAAGCAAAATCGGAATGGAATGAATATGGTAACTGTGTCAGAGTTTCATGTATAAATGAAAATGAATATCTCAATGGTATGAGAAAATGTGTGGCGGTGTCTGAACAACTCACTACCCAAGAAGAAATAGCCCTACGTCGATCGGCTAAAGATATGCGAGATGCCGTTGACGCTGCACAACATAGGCATGATACAAAATCAGCTCTTTTTAAAGCATGCATGAGTGACACACGAGATAAAAACACGACGTGGGAGAGATTTGTGATTTCCCAAGATTCCCAGATTGAAGATTGTTCTAATGCGGCTGAAAAGTTGGTCGAAAGAGATCCAAATTACTATATTGATAACTATTTGAATAAGGGTGATGGAGTTTCCGCTGATTCCGGATATAATACTGGTGGTACTATCGCTTATTTATACGACTAATATTTTCTATTATTATATTAATAACCACAATGGGTGCATTGGAGATTTACTTGAAAATATTCATGCAGAAACTGTGGAATATCCTATGGCCCCTCTTTGAAAATAAGAAGATGTCTAAGAAGATAGTCATAGATCAACAGGGTGATGAAATAGAAAAACTTTTATCCCCCCAGGCAGGAGTCGAGCAAGAAGAACAGAAAACATATGGAATCACTCGAGTTCCGGATGGTTATTCACTCAAACATCAAGGGATGGATATGTGTGATGGTGAACCAATGGAAAGTGGTGGTCCTTATAGTGTCCTTGATGAATTTGATGATAGACAACCAGTAAAATATATTGGTGACGATCCATTCTTGTTGATGCTTGATAGAGCAGGAAGAAAATGTGATGCAACTGACGAATGTAAATTCATAAGTTTCTGGATGGACGGTTCATACAGTATGTATAATTCACAAAATTGCAGCAACCCAAAAGAAGCTTTAAATACTTCAGTCACTTTAGAAAATCTTCACCAATACAGTAATCGTCGTGCAGTGGTGAACGAAGATACTGGGGATGTTGAACTCGACGAGCCAGCACCCACACCTCCACCTCCACCTCCACCACCACCTTTACCCACTATCGACTCACGTGAAAAATGTGACAACCACATCAATAATACTTTGAAACCATATGATTCAAATAAGACATACCCAGGTTTATCTTTGAGCAATAAAAATAACTATTGCACCTCTATGGTCGTTAGACCTGGAATAGCTAGAGCCTGTCAGGAAAGGGCGTGTAGGTTCACATCAGGGACAAAGGCGGGAGGAATCAAGGAAGGATTACCACCGGGATGGCAAGAAGTTAGTTCTGGTATGCAGTATGATGCTAATTATGGTATTCATGAGGATGTGTATTACTGGAATACTAACACCAATGAAACAACGTGGCAAAAACCAAGAAACATTTCTGATGGTAAAGATTTTTTTGAAATGAAGGAATTTTGTCCAGGTGCCTGTTTGACCCTCATAGGTAATGAGTTACCCAAGTCACAATCCAGATCTGGTCACATGAATGACGCGATCGGTGAAATATTACAAATCCCTGGTCACACATCTGGGAATCCATGGATGCCAGAAAACAACATTTTTAATCAATTACCGGAAATTACTGAGGATGATTGTCTGGCTATTAATGAAGTCAAAGCTGGAAGACAGCGTGTGATCGACAACAGAGTAGGGGTAGGGGTCTGGGAAGATATACCCGCATGGAAACCAACAAAATCTCAAATGTTCAATATGAAAAACTCCCGGTTTTATACAGAACCCGGCTTTTACAACCCTAACTCCGAGCCAGAAGAACCCTGTGCAGAAAACCCAGACCTCCCAGGTTATGGTGTAATACGGAATAAGTCATTCATTGGCTTAACGGACGATAAAAAGGCGTGCCGTGTTCAGTTCAATGCCACCTCGTCTTCTTGTAACCGTGATTGTAAATTGAGATTTTTTAAAACAGAAGCTAGACATTCTGGTTATGAAAATAAATACAAGACAAGGATAACTTCATGGGAAGAACTTTTTAAAAAGTCGGGTGGTAATCTAAGCGATCCTGAAATGAAGAGAGCTTCTGCCGGCTTGATAGAAACTGACCTACGAAAAACATGGGAAATAGGTCGTAAAGTTGGGGTGAGGTGGGGAATAGATGAGCGTCCAGGAGTCGGTCACATCAATGAGGATGTTCAAGGTCACTACATTACATACGGAGATCTCGACGCCCCTTATGGTTACAAAATTTGGGCAGAGTTTATTAGTGTAGACGCACCGAAATTGGGGTCTGGTAAGTGCCCAATTCAAGAAACTGGATGGTACAGGACCGCTAAGGTGCCGATCACCCAAGATGAAGTTGGTTACTCCAAAGATTACTCCAATCTCAAAGCAAACTATAATTACGGTGAAAAAATGAAGTTGAGACTAGCAAACGAAAATCAGCCAGATCAAGTGGTCATCGTAGAAAGTCCGGAACAGGGGTATGTAACTGAAGTATACTCTAAAACCCCAAATTATGCACGTGGAAATAGAAATTGGAATTGGAACGGACCCATAACCCATGACACCTCCGACGTTGACGCTGATTATTCATTGGAAGAGGTCTTAGGTTAAATCTTCGTGACCCACAACATGGATAGGTTTCTTGAATATCATAACGAGTAACATAGTCACACTCATTATGAAATTTACATAACTCATGACAAGGATTTCACGTGTGCTATCCTCACACATCTGCTTCGTTTGGAAATAATTGTAAACCATCGACGCAGAGGAGGAAAGGACGTATAGGAAATAATTCATATCTTGATAAAAATCTAAAACTCTAAACTTCTTCACTCAACATACTGTGGAAGTGTTCACAGAAGTTTTGCAACTTGGGGAAGATGTTACCCTTCCACGCCTCGTCATTCTTCTCGATGAGATACGCCTTCTTCTCCGAGTCGTATTGTTCGATAAGCCTACAATACTTGACATCCTTGAGCATCTGAAGATACGTTTGGCATTGGACATTTTCATAATCCCTGACCGTGTTGAACAGGCGCTTGGTTCGATTCTTAATCTCAACAAGAGTCCTGGATCCATCCTCATTAATCTGAATGCGGTCAACGCGTCCAACAATCTGATACAGTGTTCCCTCGATGGTGCAAATATCGTATTCGTAGAACGTGTCATCCTTCACAAGATTAGCTGTATCGGAATCAGCAGTCTTGTCTTCATTCCGAGTCCCATGGTTCGTCCTCAACGTCTTAGTAATGTAATCCTTCGTCGCGACCATTTCTACTGGGTTGAGACCCGAATGTTCAATCTTCTGATACAGTGCGCGAATTTTCTGACTTACATCAGTGCTGCTAGTCGACTTGAAGTTCGTCGCATCGTCAAGGATTGTCCTCGTCCCCTGATTCGAATTGATAATACGGAGCGCTTCCTCATCCTTTGTAGAGCCCTCAAAGGTGGAAGGACTATACTTCTTCCAGAGTTCTTCGACAAGTTCCGGCTGCTTCTTGAAACCAATACCAATGGCTGAGGAAACTGAAGAAGCCCCGATGATGACTTTCGAAACCCCGATAGGCTTCAACTTCCTCTCATGTCCGATTAGATGTGGGTATACACGACCACATGCGATTGAATCCGCGAGGGAGTTGTGAGCATTCTGAAATTCTTCACCGAAAATGTCCTTGTAAAGATCGACCAGTTTGATTGATTTCAAGAAACGCTCCTTGTAAAGCTGTAGAGTGCATCCAAAGTTGATGTCATCGATCAGTTCCATATTCAGATTATGACGAATCATTTCCGAACGAAGAACGTTCAAGTCAAAATTGAGATTATGAGCAACCATGGTCTTGGTTCTTGACCCAATAAATTTAATGAAATCAAGGAAAACGTCATTGAAGGGGCGACCGTCTCTCATAGCCTTTTCCTTTGTGATGCCGTGGATCTCGATTGACTTTTCACCAATTTCAAAGTTATCGGGGTAAACAATCGCATCGAAGGTGTCCATTAGACGACCACGACTCGAAAAACGAGCCGCTGACAACGACACAGCCCTACAAGTATCATAGTTGCTCAAGTGTTCTCGAGCATCAGAATTGCGCCGACCTGTGGGAAGCCCCGAGGTCTCGAAGTCAAATGCGATGTATTGCATTGGTCTTATGAATTTTAAATGTATTAAAACTTTATGCAACTTAAGTATCTAATGTGCTTCAATTTGAACTTTTTGAGAAAACATAAAGAACGTATCATTCCCGGTCTTTCCCCTGTTCAGAGTTTTGATAGCCTCGAATCTGTCTTAATTCACGAGCTTGATTACCCCGAGAACCCATGAATTTACACTGCATCACACATTTACATAAATCCTCGTGAGAATAAAACATGTTCCTAGATGCGTAACACACAAAGGGTAAATAAATATCCTTGTACATCATCCGGTACATACGATCTTTGTAAATACTCATATTTTATACAAACATAATGTTCTAAGGCCACTGGGGTGGATCGTCTTCTTTCTCTCTCACTGACCACTTACCACCCAATAGAGCTATGCGGCGTTCCCAATCCGTGATTCGCATTGTTCGAGTGGGGGGTGTCACAAGAGCACCCTCATTAACAACGCGGCATTTACACCCAGATACGTTACATGCATGGTTCAACTCGAAACGAGATGCAAATTGAACATAAGCTGGCATGTCCATTTCGGCATCTAGAAGAGTCTTGAACCTGAACGCATCTTCAAAGTTTGTGAAAGCCACTATGTGGTTTACTGGCACAGCTTCGTCATTCAACTGGCGGATCGAGTAGATTCCTTCTTCGGCATCGGGTTTATGGAAAGTTAAAACGTGGAACATTCCATTAATTTCGACTTTATCAAGGGGTTTGCTGTTATTCTTGTCAATTGTATAATAGCTCTTACATACTTTGGAAACGAAACGCTTTCTGTATGTAGGAGATACACGTGGGATGGTAGATCGAAGTGCAAACATTTTTATTAATATATCAAGTTTTACTATTACTTAGGTGTGATCCATACACAATTTTGGATTGTTTCTCCAGTGGCAGTATTTCTGTATGCTACACCTTCACAATTATTCTGACTTTCACGTTTAAAACAATAACGATCGGAAGCTGCGTCACGGCATCCATCTCGGTCACAGTTTAAGACTATGTCGTAAAGGTTATCATCTACAGATATCCATTGAGCATTTGCCTGACACGATGCACTGGGGTCACGTGAACGGTTAGGATCATGATAAGGGTCTCCGGGGCTATACACACAGATATCATTTTTTAATACATAATCTTCTAAACATTCACCAGAAAATTGACAATTTCCACAAGTGTCCATATAACCTATTTCACCTGAAGTTATACTACCGTATTGCATTGGATCACACGGGGTGTCAGTTGATTCACACTTCTTTTCGACACTTTCGTTGTCAATATTTGTAACCACCTCGTCGTCACTTTCAACCAGTATGTTTTCGTGCACTTGAGTTTTGACGACTGAACCACCTTGACCACCTTGACCACTTTGATCATGGGAAACGTTAAACATCGACATCGAATTAATCAATGAAGTAGACGTGGCACTACTGGATATTAGAGATACAAGTCCAGCCACGACAACCAATGCTGTCATCTGTAATAGGTGAGCATTTTTTTTACTCATGTGTCTCGGTGATGATATACTCCGGATACAATTCTCGCATCATTCGCCTCTGTCGGTGAAAAACCTCCATTTTGTCATTGACAGTCATAGATTCAGTGAAGAAATCAATAGCCTTGTCTTCATGAGAAACACTCACTTGCATAGTGTATCCCCAATATTGAAGGGGAACGACAGCAACTGCGTTGAGATGACGCTGGATGACGCCAATGCGAGAAGTAACTCTAGCGGCGGACATAATCTTGTACTTTTCCTACACTCCAAACGAGACTCAAGATTACACAAGTGTGCTTGAAAGCCTCCTTAGGAGACTGCATTTATTTGATTCTTGTAAAGTTTGGGGTTCACTTAGGTAGTTGAACCTATAAAAATCTCAGGGTAATATAAAATGCCCCCCAAGAAGCAGGGATTGACAAATAAAAATGATAATAAACCATTATCACAACTACAAAGGAGAGTTACACGCGCCGCTGCCACTGAAAAAAAGAAAGCTGCTACTAAGATTCAGGCTAGATTTAGAGGTGTGAAATCTCGTAAAAATCTCGGAGTGACTACATTCAATGGAAATAGGTTCTACAATGCCATTGAAATCCCCAAACTCACACAGAATCAGATCAGTGCGTTAAATTTCACCCCACTTGTTAAGGATAATTTTAGTAAAGAAGTTAACAAAAATCTCAAAGGGCGTATGGAGCGTAATGGTAATGTATTCTTCAACGCTAGTAACAAGTCGTTTCCTGTCAACACCTCGGTGAAACTCGCCATGAAACGGGACAACGCCACCGCGCTGATTAAAGAGCGAATTGCAGTCACCAGAAGAATGTTTCCCAGTGTTGATATGGACAAATTAACAAAGGAAACTAAGAAGGTTGCACGAACTATTGCGAAGTTTGTAAAGTCTGGTAACTTTCTCAAAGCTTTACAAACCCTGGGGTCTCTATTTGCAATTGTTTATATGTTCCAAAAGAATCCTCGAGCGGCTGATAACACATTCAACATACTATTGAAACAACCCTTCTTAAGACCCATCGGAAGGACCATACCATCCGAGGGGTGGAACTCTAAGGTCAAGGTCATGCTCACAAAATATTTTAGTTATTTTTCTGCTTCTCCCACATATTCACAGGGAATTTACGAATCATTCCTATCGACTATACCCGGAAATGCATATGATCGTTCGGTTGCAGGTTTAGCTACACAATACTTGGCCATGGTTTTACTTTCCCTCATCGCTATATTACCTTATGAGAAGTATACCAAATTTTCCAAGCGGATGCTCGATCATATATTCAAGGTGTTGAGTCGTGTGTTCCCACTTGTAAATTCAATTTTAATTGATGTCATGGTAGAACGAGGGGATACTGCACAGTTCAGGTCCCGAAAGATTATTCAAGGGGCGCTTTCAGCCGCCCCTCTTGTTGCAACAGCACTCAGACGCTAATCAAAACTGACCTGACAATCAAACTCTGAGAAGCTGGAGACACCTAGTAGATCATATACCCTCTCCCCATCGATGATTTCCTCCTCGATGAGTAGACACTTCAGGTGTTCCAATTCGTCACGCCTCGTTTCGAGCAGGTTTTTGGTGCCTTCATAACAGCGAGTAACAATTCCGTCAATCTCCGCGTCTATTTTCATCGCGGCGTCTGGGGAAAGGTTGCGATAATCAAAGTTATTCCGTCCAAATCCATACACAGTTACCATTTCACGGGCTATTTGATACACCATGGCGTAGTCAGATGATGCACCAGTAGTGATAGATGTGGGTCCATAAATGATTTCCTCGGCTACACGACCCCCGAGTGCCACCATAATTTGAGAGTAAAGGTATTTTTTGGTATAAAACGGAGAGTCAGCGTTGTCCTCAGTTGGTTGAAAAAAGGTCACACCACCCGCGGCACCTCTTGGCATGATGGACACTTTACGAACACGGTCATAGTCGGGAACAAGTGCACCAATAATGGCGTGCCCCGCTTCGTGATACGCGACGAGTTCCTTTTTACGCACGGAATATTTGACATCACCCTTGGCGCCTACAACAATGCGCTGGTAGACATTCTCAACAATATCATTCGTGATCGTTCCATCACCATCCTTCACAGCTCGAATGGCACACTCATTAAGAAGATTGGCGAGATCAGCACCGGAGAACCCGGTTGTCTGCTTCGCGATGTCCTTGAGGCGGACATTGGAGGCGAGCTTTTTATCACGCGCGTGAACTCCCAAAATCTTAAGGCGTCCTTTCACGCTGGGGAGGGATACCTGAATCTTACGGTCGAAACGTCCAGGGCGAAGAAGTGCTTCGTCGAGAATATCAATCCTGTTTGTTGCGGCAATAACTACGATACCAGTCTCATTGTCAAAACCATCCATTTCAGTTAGCAACTGGTTAATGGTTTGTTCGCGTTCATCGTTACCCGGGGTGCTACCACCGCCCCTCTTTTTACCGACGGCATCAATTTCATCGATGAAAATGATACAGGGTTGATTCTCACGAGCCTGCTCGAAAAGTTCTCGAACACGCTTGGCTCCAACACCAACAAACATCTCGATAAAGTTCGCAGCGGAGCACTGAATAAAAGGGACGCTAGATTCACCCGCAATAGCGCGTGCGAGAAGTGTCTTGCCAGTCCCGGGTTCTCCGGCGAGTAGCGCACCCCTCGGGATCCGAGCACCACTCCCAAAATACTTCTCAGGGTTTTTGAGGAAATCGACAATCTCCTCCAATTCATCCTTCGCAGAGTCTATACCCTCGACATCCTTGAAACGTGTAGTAACTTCCTGTTCCATTTTAAATTCAGCCGACCGCATAAATGGGTTTGGCATTCCCATTCCACCTTCACTTCTGGAACCGAAGAGAGTCCGCGCAAATGTGAAAATATAAGCGATGAAGAAAAACAGGATGATGTTCTCAGTAATTGAAGCAGGTTGGGTGTTGTCCACTATCACCTCGGCGTCACTCTCCATGAGGACTTTCCACAACTGTTCATTCTGAGCAATCTGAACATCACCGTAGTCACCATTCTCTTCTTGGAATGCCGCGATATTTTTGCTTGGTCGTATGACAACCGCGGGGAGTTCTTTGTCTCTCAACCCTTGGATAAACTGTGTATACGTTCTTGGGTGATATTCCACCTTGCGTTCTTCGGCACCAGCTCTGACAGCTGGGGCGGTAAAATATTTGCCAATACTGAACATGCTTTATAATACACGTGGCATTGTTTTAACTGACTTTTTCGGCACAAAGAACATCGCAACTTCTTTCTGTTATGATTACAAATTTCGTAATATGCACAAGTATCACACAATTCTTTCAAGTTCCCATGTATGCATATTCCACCACCGTTACAGTCTTTACATTGTACATACCAGAACCCGTGTGGACAAGTCGTAGACTTCATTTAAAGATTGAAGTAGTTATGTTTTTATATGGATTTGAAACTTGTTAATATTAAAAACGAAAAGTATGACCTGTTTGTCATATCCAATGATAGATACATCACCCCAACACTCGCTAATGGTTACGAGTGGGATGGGTGGATGAGAGAGGATTTGAGGAAGCACTACAAGAAAGGAACGGATATACTGGACATAGGCGCCAACATAGGATACAACACTCTCATTTTTTCTGAATTTGGTCCCGTGCACTCATGGGAACCCCTTTACCACGAAATTGTAAAACAAAACGTGACTGTGAATACATTGAAACACCCAGTTTATACCTATCCTTATGCTCTATCAGATCAGACCAACACAGCTGAAATTTATATCCCCACCCCCGACCCCGATATTACCCAAGTGGATGTAATCAATTACGGAAACAGTGGTTTCGACATACCTGAGGATATACGTGCAGTAGCGGTCCCTGTCGAGCGTAAAAAACTGGACGACGTGTATGGTGGGACACCTTCATTCATCAAGTTGGATGTAGAGGGACACGAAATCAATGTTTTAAAAGGAGCAGTCGATATCATTACAAAACATAAACCAGCTATAATCGTAGAAATACATGACATGGACAAAAGTGAAGTTGATCCATACTTGAAAAGTATCGGATATCAAGATCCAGTCGAGCGTCCAGAACATATGTTTTTGTATCTGGCGAAAGATAGTTTTTCAACCATGTAATAGAGTTGATAAGAATCTACGACACTCTCACATCTATACTGCTCAGGCATACACTCGGGAATACCTTCCCGTGAATAATAAGCCGTCTCACTTCTGTGGTGTTCAAAGTGACTTGGGTGATTAACGCGAAGCCAATTTAAATGTTCCGCACATGTATGTAATTTACCATATCTACGCGTGTATTCAAGTGTCAAAGCGATACCAATTTCACACGCGTAAATATAGTTTTCGATACTGGAACCAACCCACATCGTCATTGGGTGTTTTCGGTGAGCAGGTAAATACCCACGCCGCTTACCATCCTTGGTATACGGTGCATTGTCCAATACAAAATCCTCTTGACCAGAGAAATACCAC
>CERI01056909.1_pt1 | contig 10587 bp, 9 predicted proteins | sample 350261 | NCBI WGS metagenome assembly CERI01 (sample SAMEA2620979, study PRJEB7988) | marine metagenome | isolation source: saline water (ENVO:00002010), including
CCCCAGTATGTAAGATTACACCTGCTGGTGTTTCTATTTTAAGCCCATTAGGTTCTAGAATTGAATGAGTTAAAGTTATGTACTCAATATTAAATGGGTCTAATTTTACTATTCCGTTTAATTGAACAATTTTCAGATACGTTGTTATATCAATATGTTTTTCCTTAAACTTTTCTTTTACTAAAACAGCTGTAAATGGTGTAGCAAATATTTTACATTTTAGCTGTGGCCACAAGTGTGCAATAGCACCGATGTGATCCTCGTGGGCGTGAGTAAGAACTATACCTAAAAGATTATCTTTTTTGTTAATAATGAAACCAGGGTCAGGATAAATTAAATCAATCCCTGGCAAGGTATCATCCGCAAAAGTAACACCAATATCAACCATAATCCATTTATGTTCTCCAGGTTTACCATAAGCAAAAAGATTCATGTTCATGCCTATCTCTCCAGATCCACCAAGTGGACAAAAAAGTAATTCCTCTTTCATTTAATTAATTCTAAAATTTTAATAAGACCTTTAAGTGTAATATCTTCGTCTTCAACAACTTTCGTTTTAATTGGGTTTTTGATTAAACTTGAAAATCCTCCTGTAATAATGACTTTAAAAGATTTCCTAGTTTCTTTTTTAATTAAATTAATAATATTGTCAATCAAACCTGCATAACCCCAAAAAAAACCTGATCTAACTGCTGTAATTGTGTCATTACCTATAACTTTATTAATTTTTTTTAAATTTATTTTGGGTATTAAGGTTGCACTATCTGACAAAGTATTTAATGATATTTTTATACCTGGAGCAATTATACCACCCATATAGTTGTTTTTTAATAAAACATCAAAAGTAGTAGCAGTTCCCAAATCAATTATTATAAAGTTTTTCTTATAATTAATTAAACTTATTGCATTTGCAATTCTATCAGATCCCACTTGATTATAATTAACTTTTATTTTTATTAATGATTTTAAATTTAAATCTTTAATTTCATAACATTTAACGTTAGTTTTTGTTTTCAAAAAATTTTTTATTAAAATAAAAGAGTTGGGAACCACACTGCAGAATAGTATTTTTTCTATTTTGGGCAAGTATTTATAAAAAAATTTAAATTGTTTTTTAATCTTTGTTGAAGAAATATTATTTGAAGAAAAATTAATTTTTTTAATAATTTTCTTTTTAGAATTAACTAAACTAATTTTTATTTCGGTGTTACCAATGTCTCCAATCAAATACATAATTATCAAACTTTTGTTTTAATATATTTAGAAAGATTTTTCTCGAAAATTAATTTTAGTAGATTAACCATAATTTTATAATCTATTTTCTTGCCAACTATTTCAAGAAGATTTGTTGTTGGATAATTTGTAATATTTGGACTTTTTATAATGTTAATTCCTATTCCAACGATTAAATATTTCTTATCATCCTTCACGATTATTTCTTGAAGTATTCCACTGATCTTTTTTTTATTTATTAGCAAATCATTTGGGCTTTTAAACAAAATTTTTTTTTTATAAAATCTAGAAATTAATTTTTTTACTAACATACAGTTAATTTTTGTGAATTTTTTTATTGAAAATTTAATATTATCTATATTATAAAAAAAACTAACAAATAAATTTCCTTTATATGAGATCCATTTTCTACCATATTGCCCTTTTCCATTTGTTTGAAGCTCTGAAACGACCATTCCATAATTTAATTTAGAATTTCTTATAATCTTAATTGCTGTTTTATTGGTGCTATAAACTTTTTTAAAATTAAATTTTTTAATCTTCATTAAATAATATTAATTCTTGAAACTACCTCAACTAGCTGACTAGGAAAAATGAAATAAAGAAGAATTAATATTGTTGAAAAAGTTAATGAAAATTTTAACCATGGACTACTGTCTTTGTCATATTTTTCTTTCTTTGGATCAAAATAAATTATTTTTATAATTCTTAAATAATAGAAGGCAGCTATAACAGTAGATAATAACCCTACTATCGCCAAGAAATACATTGATTGTTCTATTACTGATTTAAAGATGTAAAATTTAGCAAAAAAACCTGCTAACGGTGGTATTCCAGCTAATGAAAATAAAATTATTAATAATGATAATGATAATAATGGATGATTTTTAGACAAACCTGACAAATCAGTTATATCTTCATAATATTCATTATCCCTCTTAAGCATTAATAGACAAGAAAACAAACCTAAATTCATAATTATATATATAATTATGTAAACAACTGAACTTTGTATTCCTTCATTTGAAAATGATGCTAGGCCTGCCAATGCATAGCCTATATGACCAATTGAGCTATATGCAATTAGTCTTTTTAAATTAGTTTGACCAATGGCAGCGATTGCTCCAAATAACATTGAGGCAATTGATAAAAAAACTACAATCATTTGCCACTGATCAACTAAATTTAAAAATGGAACATATAAAAATCTTATAAACACAGTAAGTGCTGCAAGTTTTGGAACCATTGTAAAAAATAAAGTTACAGTTGTTGGTGAACCTTCGTACACATCTGGAGCCCACATGTGAAAAGGAACAGCAGAAATCTTAAACGCTAAACCAACTAATATAAATACTATACCAAAAGTTAAAACATATTCGTCCGAATTTAACTGAGAAGCAATAATGTTAAAATTAGTAGAGCCCGAAAATCCATATATAAGTGAGCAACCGTATAAAAGCAGCCCTGAAGAAAGTGCACTCAAAACAAAATATTTTAAACCAGCTTCAGATGATTTTAAATTATCTCTATTAAACGTTGCCAAAACATATAAGGCTAAAGATTGTAACTCAAGACCCATATAAAAAACTATTAAGTCATTTGAGCTTATCATTATCATCATACCCAGTACTGAGCTTAAAATTAAAATTGGATATTCAATTTTTAAAATTTTAAAAACATTTAAATAACTCTTTGAAATAGTCAGAACAAAAAATGCTGCTAATAATGTGATTATTTTCATTAAGGAAGACAAGTAATCAATTAAAACACTTCCTTTAAACAAAAATGTTTTTTCAATATTTATTGTTTCGTTAAAAGTAATAACAGCTGTTATTAATAAGATTACCAGAGAAAAATTATGTATCAAAACAGAACTATCTTTTTTGAAAACTCCTAAAATCAATAAAAACATGATTGATAGTGAAATAAAAATCTCTGGTAAAACTAAATGTAAATTTTGCATTATAATTTGTAAAGTAGGTTTAAGTTATACGTTTCAATTAAATTTTTTACTGACACTTCAATAGTATTTATAAGTGGGTCTGGATAAAATCCAAAAAATAATATTGGTATAGTTAAGGCTATTAAAATAAAATATTCTGATTTATCTAAATCAATCATTTTTTCCAGTTCTTTATTTACTAATTTTCCAAAAACAACCCTTTTATATAACCACAGCATGTAGGCAGCTCCCAAAATTACTCCTAAACTTGCAATTACAGCTACTAAAAAATTATCTTTAAAAGCTGCCATTAAAATTAGAAACTCTCCAATGAAACCACTTGTCCCAGGAAGTCCTAAAGCAGCTAACGTGAATAGCATAAATAAAACAGAATATTTTGGAACAATTGTAACTATTCCACCATATGTGTTGATTAGTCTTGAGTGCATTCGATCGTAAACAACACCAACACAAAGAAATAGTGCCGCTGATACAAGACCGTGGCTTATCATTTGAACAATACTTCCTTCTATACCTTGTTGTTGAATTGTAAAAATACCAAGTGTTACAAAACCCATATGTGCTACTGAAGAATAAGCTATCAGCTTTTTCATGTCTTCCTGCATTAAAGCAATCAATGATGTAAAAACTATGGCCACTATACTTAATGTGTAGATAAAGGGTGTAAATAACTCTGAAGCAATAGGAAATAATCCAAGAGAAAATCTAATAAATCCATATCCGGCCATTTTTAACAAGATAGCTGCTAGTAAAACTGATCCTGCTGTGGGAGCTTCAACATGTGCATCGGGCAACCATGTATGAACAGGCCACATTGGTGTTTTTACAGCAAATGAGCTAAAAAATGCTAGCCATAATAAATTCTGATATTTTTCATCAATTCTGATTTCATATAATTGAATAACATCGGTAGTTCCAGTAATCCAATAAATTGATATAATTGCCACTAACATTAGAACTGATCCAAGCAAGGTATATAAAAAAAATTTAAAAGCAGCATAAACTCTTTTTGGACCTCCCCAAATACCAATAATTAAAAACATAGGGATCAAACCAGCTTCAAAAAATAAATAAAAAACAACTAAGTCTAAAGAGCAAAAAACTCCAATCATGAATGACTCCATAATTAAAATTGCAATTAAAAATTCTCTTAATTTATCTTTTATTGAGTTGTTTACAGATATAATACAAAGAGGAGTTATAAAGGTTGTTAAAATAATAAATAATATTGAGATTCCATCTGCTCCAACTTTATAATTAACCAGTCCTACTAACCAATTTCTATCTTCTACAAATTGAAATTCAGATGTATTTGGGTCAAATAAATACCAGAGATAAATTGATAATAAGAAATTAACTACTGAAGTAAACAAAGCCACATATTTTACTGTAGAATTATTTTCATTATTTACTTTTGAAAATAATAAAAAGATAGATCCAATAGTAGGTAATAATATTAAAGCGGAAATTATAGGAAAATTCATTATTTAATAATTAAAAAGGTTAATAAGGCAGAGAAACCCAACAACATTATAAATGCATATTGATAAATGTATCCACTTTGAAATTTATTTGCTTTAATTGAAATTTTTTTAATTAAAGATGAGATACCATCAGGTCCAAATCCATCTATAATTTTTATATCAATTATTTTCCATAAAAATAATCCTATTTTTTTTGAAGTTTTTATAAAAATAAATTCGTATAACTCATCAAAATACCATTTATTGACTAAAAATTTATATAAAGGCTGATTTATACTTGTAAATTTTTCAGGTAAACTTTTATTCTTAACGAATAAATAGTAAGAAATCGGTATAGAGATAGTAACTAATATAGGTGTTAAAATCAAAAACCATGTTGGTGGATGTTCTATACTTAACGGTTTTAAAAAGAAAATAGATTGCCCCCAAAAATCACTGGGTCCATCGTGGCCTACAAACAACTCTTTAAAAGTAAACCCTGCAAATATTGCACCAATTGATAATAATATTAATGGAATTAACATCACTATCGGTGCCTCGTGAGTTTCTTCAATTTTAATTTTCTTGTTATTGTATGTGCCGTGAAATGTTTTAAAAATTAATCTCCAAGAATAAATTGATGTTAAAAATGCCGTAAATATCCCAATGCCAGCAGCATAATAACCAGTTGTATTTCCTCTTAAATATGCAAACTCGATAATTGCATCTTTAGAATAAAATCCTGATAATAAAGGAAAGCCAGTCAAAGCAAGAGTTCCTATGATCATTAACGTATAAGTATAGGGTAGCTTTTTCCATACCCCTCCCATGCTGTTAATATTTTGTTCATCTTTAAATGCATGAATTACTGAACCTGAACCTAAAAATAATAATGCTTTAAAAAAAGCATGAGTAAATAAATGAAACATTGCAACATTATATGCCCCAACACCAGTTGCAAAAAACATATATCCAAGTTGGCTACACGTTGAATAGGCAATTATTTTTTTAATATCATTTTGGACTAGAGCAACTGAGGCTGCAAATATTGCTGTTGTCATGCCAACAACAGTTATTACGCTCAAAGCTAACTCTGAATATTCAAATATTGGTGAACATCTCACTACTAGAAAAACACCTGCTGTAACCATAGTAGCAGCATGTATTAAGGCAGATACAGGTGTTGGTCCTTCCATAGCATCTGGCAACCATGTATGTAATAAGATTTGAGCTGATTTACCCATTGCTCCAACAAATAATAATAGACCAATCAAATCTATTGCTTTTATATTAATACCTAAAAAATATAAATTTTGATTAGTTATTGTGGGTATTTGTTGAAATACTTCTGAATAGTTAACAGTCCCAAATAAATAAAATATTAAGAAAATTCCAAGAGCAAATCCAAAATCACCTACTCTATTCACAACAAAAGCTTTTATAGCAGCTGAGTTTGCAGTTTCTTTTTTGAACCAAAAACCAATTAAAAAATAAGAACAAAGCCCAACACCCTCCCAACCAAAAAATAATTGTATAAAATTATCTGAAGTTACCAGCATTAACATTGCAAACGTAAATAAAGATAAATAAGCCATAAACCTTGGTTTGTGTGGATCATGAGACATGTAACCAATTGAATAAATGTGAACTAATGCGGAAACCGAAGTGACTACAATTAACATTATTGCAGACAAAGGGTCGATTTTCATTGACCAATTAACATCAAGTGTTCCCGAACTAATCCAAGTAGCTATGATTATGTTTTCTTCATACTGATTGACAACTACATTATAAAATACCATGAAAGAAATAATTGCCGCTATTGAAACTAATAAACTTGTGACTATCTCTGAATTTCTGTCACCAATATATCTTCCGAAAAAACCTGAAATAATTGATGCTATTAAAGGTAATAATAAAATTAATAATTCCATTTAACCTTTTAGTTCATTTATTTCTTCAACACGAATTGTCCCTGAATTTCTAAAGTAAACAACTATTATTGCTAAACCAATTGCTGCTTCAGCGGCTGCAACTGTAAGGATAAATAATGTAAAAACTTGACCAGCAAGATCATCTATGTAAATTGAAAAAGACACCAAGTTAATATTTACAGCTAATAAAATTAATTCAATACTCATTAAAATTACTATGATATTTTTTCTATTTAAAAAAATACCAATGACTCCAATACTGAAAATTATTGCTCCTAGTGTCAAATAGTGACCTAATCCAATATCAATCATCAACACTAACTCCTTTATTAGACTCTACATTCATTACCTCAACGCCCTCTGATCTCTCTCGAGAAATTTGTTTAATATAGCTTTGTTTTTTAACACCTTCTCTCTGTCTAAAAGTAAGAACAATGGCTCCGATCATGGCCACTAACAATATCATTCCACTAATTTGAAAAACATGTATGTAATCAGTGTATAAAACCTGACCTAACGAATGAGTGTTGCTTAAACTATCTATAGACGATGAATTAATTTTGCTTAATAAGTTAGGTTTATACTTCCAACCACCAATAACAATTAATAACTCAAAGAAAATTATTGTGCTGATAATTAAACCTATTGGAATATGGCCTGAACTATCAGTTGATAAAAACCATTGATTTTTTTGTTGTGCGACATTCAACATCATTACTATAAATAAAAATAAGACTGCAACAGCTCCAACATAAACAATAAGCATTATCATTCCTAGAAATTCAGCGCCAATCATAATAAACAAACATGAAATACTAATAAAATCTAAGATTAAAAAAAAAACAGAATGAACAGTATTTTTTGAGACAGTAACCATAATCGCTGAGATTATTGCAATAGTTGAAAAGATATAAAAAAAAATTGCGTGAGCCATAATGATTTATCTATAAGGGTTATCAGCTCTAATATTTGCTGCTAAAAGATTCTCCCATCTATCCCCATTATCAAGTAATTTTTCTTTTGTGTAATAAAGCTCTTCTCTGGTTTCTGTGGAAAATTCAAAATTAGGACCTTGAACGATTGCATCTACTGGGCAAGATTCCTCACATAAACCACAATAAATACACTTCATCATATCTATATCATATCTTGTAGTTTTACGACTACCATCTTCACGTTCGGTAGACTCGATAGTTATTGCTTGAGCAGGACAAACTGCTTCACATAATTTACAAGCAATACATCTTTCCTCTCCACTTGGATATCTACGTAATGCATGTTCTCCTCTAAACCTTGGACTAATTTTTCCTTTTTCAAAAGGATAGTTTATTGTTTTTTTAGATTTAAATAATTCTCTTAAAGCAATTAATAACCCGCCTATAAAATCTGTCATAAAAATTGTTTTAAAGAATCTTGATAGTTTCATTTAATTAACAACTGGTAAAAGATTAAAATAAAATAAGTAACTTGCGGTTAACACAACCCAAGTCAAAGATAAGGGTAAAAATATTTTCCATCCTAATCTCATTAATTGATCATATCTGTATCTTGGTACTATCGCTTTAACTAAAGCAAAAAGAACAAATAATAGCAAAATTTTTAAAATTAACCAAAAGGCTCCAGGGATAAAATTAAATGGATATAAGTCAATTGGAGATAACCATCCTCCTAAAAAAAGTATTGAACCCATTGCACACATCAAAAGTATATTTGCATATTCACCGAGCCAAAACATTGCATACATCATGCCTGAATATTCTGTTTGGTACCCTGCAACCAATTCAGCTTCAGCTTCCGGTAAATCAAATGGTGGTCTGTTAGTTTCTGCTAAAGCTGAAATGAAAAATATTACAAACATTGGAAATAGAGGTATTATAAACCAAAAGTTTTTTTGTGCTAAAACAATGTCGTTTAAATTTAGAGAACCAACACACAAAAGAACATTTATTATAATAATGCCGATAGAAACTTCATAAGAAACCATTTGAGCAGCAGATCTAATGGCTCCTAAAAATGGATATTTAGAATTTGAAGCCCAACCACCCATTATAATTCCATAAACCCCTAATGAAGAAACAGCAAATAGATAAAGAATTCCTACATTAATGTCTGCTAAAACTTGTGTTTTACTGAATGGTATTACAGCCCATGCAATTAATGCTAAAGTCATTGTAACAATTGGAGCTAAAATAAAAATTATTTTATTTGAGCTTGCAGGGATTATGATTTCTTTAAAAATGTATTTAAGAGCATCAGCTAAAGACTGTAATAAACCAAAAGGGCCCACAACATTAGGTCCTTGTCTTTTTTGAACGAATGCCCATACTCTTCTATCTAACCATACTATCATAGCCACAGATACAAGAACTGGAACAAGTAAAAATAAAATTTTATAAACTTCCTCAATGATTATAGGTATATATTCCATTATCAACCGTCAGTTCCTGTTAGTTTAATATTTACTTTTGCGTTATTACATTCCAACATAGTTCTAGAAGCTCTAGCAACTACATTAGAAAAGTAATAATCTTTATAATCAACTTTTAAATTCTCGTTTTTAAAATTTTCTTTAGTTTGAGAATCCAGACTGATCTGTTCATTTTTTTCTTTTTTTAAATTAATGTAATTAAACATACTGCTATCAAGCTCATCTTTATCATTAAATAACTTTCTATTATTCATAAATTCTGCAAGCTCATTTATTATTTGCCAATCTTCTTTTGCTTCACCAGGGGGGTATGATGCTTTATAGGCTTTTTGCAATTTACCTTCTAAGTTAGTGAAGTATCCATTTTGTTCAGTATAAGTGGCTCCTGGTAAAATTATATCAGCTATTTCAGCTCCTCTATCTCCATGGCTTCCTTGGTAAATTATAAATTCATTTTTTTTTTTAAAGTTTAGGCTGTCTTGTCCTAAAAGGTAGACCACTTCAAATTTATGATTTTTCAGTTCGTCAAATAGGTTAATTTTATCATTAATTATATTTAAATCAAAACTTCCAACAGTAGAAGCATCAGTTGGTAGTGAATTCATGGAATTCCATTCATTTGAAATTTTATTATTATTAATCAAATATTTTTTAATTAAGTTGAATAAAAAATTTGCAGAATCGGTTTTAAAGAAAGATTCACCTAAAATTATTAAAGGTTTTTTTGAATTCACAATTTCTTTTGAAATATCGTTTTTACCCTCAAATATATCTACTAAAGTTTTTGTTTGACCGTCTAAATTTTTATACGGATAAGTTAAATCACCAACATCATTTAGAGAAATTATCTGAGTATTTTTATTAATGAAAGATTTTCTTATTCTGGCATTTAAGATTGTTGCTTCATATCTTGGATTCGAACCAATTAAAAATATTAAATCGGCTTGTTCAATCCCATTAATTGTAGAATTAAATAAGTAATTTTCTCTTTTACTAGTATCTACATAGTAACTTGATGTTCTGCTATCATAATTATTAGAATTTAATGTACGATCAAAAAATTCTTTAAATATATAACTTGCTTCCATATTGATTAAATCACCAACATAACCAGCAATTTTATCATTTTGTGTATTTTCAAATTTTGACTTAATAATCTTAAAAACTTCATCCCAATTAGCATGTTCAAATTTACCATTATATTTGATATATGGTACATCTAGTCTTTGATTAAGCAGGCCATCACAAGCGTATCTTGTTTTGTCTGATATCCATTCTTCATTAATATCTTCATTGATTATTGGTAAAATTCTTTTTACTTCCCAGCCGTAGGTATCGACTCTAATATTAGATCCAATTGAATCCATAACATCAATGGACTCAGTTTTTTTAAGTTCCCATGGTCTTGCCTCAAAAACGTATGGTTTTGATGTAAGTGCACCAACCGGACAAAGATCAATAACGTTCCCTGACAATTCTGATTGCACGGACTGTTCTAAATAAGTAGTTATTTGCATATCCTCACCTCTACCAATCGCTCCAATTTCTGGAACTCCTGCAATTTCA
>CERI01032571.1_pt1 | contig 10577 bp, 9 predicted proteins | sample 350261 | NCBI WGS metagenome assembly CERI01 (sample SAMEA2620979, study PRJEB7988) | marine metagenome | isolation source: saline water (ENVO:00002010), including
AAAGTAGTTATGGATGAATCTAACAACGGACCTGATGTGGTTGATAGAAACATACTTGCTGGACAGATATTTTTACAACCGGCTAAGACGGCTGAATTCATTGTAATTGATTTCAACATCTTACCAACTGGAGCATCGTTCTCGGCATAAACAAAAAAGTGAATAACTAATATTTATTAGTATAAAGGAGAAAATAAAAAAATGGCAGAAGTATTAGAATTTAACGAAATGTTCTTTACCAACTTCGAACCGAAGATGAAGAACAGATATATCATGGAGATTGATGGTATTCAATCTTACTTGATAAAAACAGCTAACAGACCATCTATCAACTTTGAAACTGTGAAGTTAGACCATATCAACACATACAGAAAATTACAAGGTAAAGGTGAATGGCAAGACTTAGAGATTACTCTATATGACCCAATCGTTCCAAGTGGAGCACAACAAGTGATGGAATGGGTAAGATTAGGGTATGAATCAATTACTGGTAGAAAAGGATATGCAGATTTCTACAAAAAGGATATTGATTTCTATATGTTAGGACCTGTTGGAGATAAAATCGAACAATGGAAGTTAAAAGGAGCATTTATAACTGCTGCAAACTTCAATGATTTAGATTTTTCATCTAATGACCCTGCTGATATTTCGTTAACTTTATCATACGATTACGCAATATTAGAATACTAAAAATTTAATCCACTACTATTAATAAGGGGAAATTCTTTTCGTAAGAATATCTCCTTTTTTTTTGACTTTTTTATTTTTATATATTTATATACACAATTAAACAATAAAAGTTATGAGTGAAAAACAATTTGACTTCCCAACGGAAGTTATTGACCTACCTTCTGAGGGTAAAGTGTACCCATCAGACAATCCTCTATCTTCTGGTAAAGTAACATTAAAGTATATGACTGCCAAGGAAGAGGACATATTATCTTCTCAGAATCTTATTAAAAAGGGTATTGTATTAGATAAATTATTTGAATCTATTGTAGTTGATGATGTAAATCTTGATGATATTACAATTGGTGATAAAAATGCTATCATACTTGCAACTAGAGTATTAGGATATGGACCTGAATATCCAATGAAATTTTATTCTATTCATTTAGATGATGAGGTAGAAGGATTGGTAAATTTGGGTAAAGTAAAAACAAAAGAAATAGATTTATCGGTATTTACCAATAAAAATGAACTTGAATTTACAACACCAACCGGTAAAAATAAGTTAACATTCAAATTGTTAACACATGGTGATGAGAAAGCAATTGAAAAAGATATCGCAGCATTAGAAAAGTTTAACAAAGATGCATCCTTTGATATTACTACTCGATTAAGATATATGATTAAATCTGTTGATGGAAACGAAGATGTAGGTTTCATTAATAAATTTGTATCAAATATGTTGGTTAGAGACAGTAGAGCATTTAGGAACTATGTCAAGAAAATCCAGCCTGACATGGATATGGTTTATACCCATGAGCACGAAGACGGTGAAAGGGAGGAAGTGCCTATTCAATTAGGCGTCAACTTTTTTTGGCCTGGGGAAGACGCATAGTGCACAAATGCACAACCAAATATTTGAGTTGTGTCATTATGGTAATGGATTTATTCAATCAGATGTTTATCGTTTACCAACCTACCTTAGAAACTTCTACTACAATAAATTAATAGAAGCAAAGAAAAAGGAAAAACAAGAATACGATAAAATAAATAAAAATACTAAACCACCTTCTAAAGTTAGGGTAAGGAAGTAATATCTTTCTATCCTAACTTTTTTTGTATTCCGATATTTATATACGGATAACTAAATTATATAATCATGGCAAGATATAAGATTTCAAAAGAAAATATTAATGAGTTCTTCGGTTTGTTTGGTAAAAAGAAAAAACCAGAACAATTAAAGAATATTATCAAGAATGACCCTACTTTACAAAAATTGGATAAAGAAATAGGTGACTTAAATGCTAAATATTCAGCAAGTTTGAAAAGTAATAAAACATTTATGACACTAGCTAAGAAATATGGTGTTGAAATAAAGTAGTATTATTAAATGGATGGTAATTCAATAGAAAGACAACAAAAACTTCTCCAAATTGAAAAGGAAAAGCAAGCACTGGTTGACAAACTTATTAAAAATAAGGCAAAACTTACATCAGCTGATAAAAAACTGCTCGCTAGTGAAGAAAAAAGGTTAGCAACAGTAAAGAAAAAACTAGGTGTAGAAAACGCCTATATAAATTCTCAAACCTCATATTTTAGAGAATATATAAAACGGAATACTGCTATACAAAAACAATTAGATGGTCAAAAACAGAGTGCTAATGTATTGAGTCATGTTAACGAACAAATAGCAAAAGAAAAAGGTAGACAATCAAGGTATGCACAAGCAACAACAGATTATGCTAAAGAACAAAAATATATAGTCTCAGAAAGACTTACTATTTTACAAGCTGTTGATAAAAACTTATTGGGACAAGCTAAAGCAGTAGCTGATGCTCAAGATAGTTTATTGGGTACGACCCAAATTCAAAAAGATTTAAGAGACTTAGAATCAAAGAAACATCTTTTAACAAAAGCACAATATAAACTAGCAAAAGATACTATAAAACAAACAGATGCACTTAGACAAAAAGAAAAAAGACTAGTTGAAATAAAACAAGAACAAAGCAAATTATTTAATGCATTACCCGATTCTATACAAAGTATGGTTGGTGGTGCTAAAAAGTTTGGAGGAGCATTAACAGGTGCACTAGCACCAATGGTATTAATTTCTGCAATTGGATTAGCAGTTTTATCATCTTTTACTAAATTAGATGAAGCAGCAGAAAGTTTCAGAAATGAAACAGGAATGACTAATTCTCAAATGGGAGAATTAAAATCTGATGCGAATGACCTTGTTGGTTCTTTTTCTAATTTAGGTGTTGAAGCAAAAGATGTATTTGATTCAGTAAGTGCACTTAGGTCAGAATTCAGTGATATAGTAAAACCAAGTAAAGAAGTAGTTAGTTCTATGGTGGTTCTCTCCAAAAACTTTGGAGTATCTGTTGCAACTGGTGCAAAAGTACAAGGTATATTTGAACAAATAGGAGGACTATCTTCAGAAACAGCCGCAAGTGTTCAAATGCAAGTTGTTCAAATGGCAAAACTTGCTGGTGTTGCTCCTGCCAAAATAATGGAAGACATTGCTGAAAATGCTGAAATTGCATCAACTTTATTCAAAGGAGATGTTGAATCACTTACACAAGCAGCAATAGAAGCAAGAAGATTAGGTACTAATCTTAAATCAGTAGCAACAACAACTGAACACTTATTAGACTTCCAAGGAAATATTGGAGATGAGTTGGTAGCAGCAACATTTGTTGGTGGACAATTTAATTTAACACAAGCCCGTTCACTCGCAGCAGCAGGTAAAACGGTTGAAGCACAAAAAGAGGTTCTTAAACAACTTGAAAGAGGTGGTAAGTTTAGAGATAAAGACTACTTTACACAAACACAACTTGCTAAAGCAGCAGGTATGAGTGTTGAAGAAATTAATAAACAATTAAATGCTCAAGAAAAGTTAAGTTCACTAAATGAAAAACAAAGAGCTGTTGCAGACCAAGCAATTAAACAAGGATTGGATATAAGTAATATAAGTAAAGAAGATTTAGCAAACCAAGTTCAATCTTTTGCAACACAACAAGAAATGCAAGGTAATCTTACTCAAATGAAAAATACATTTACAGCAATTGCAGCATCGGTAGGTAGTGTATTCTTACCAATACTTCAATCAGTTGCAGATGTAATGAGTTTCCTTACTTCAAATGCTGAGGCATTAAAAGTTTTCTTTGGTACTCTTGCACTTATAATGGGAGTAATTTATGCAAATAAATTAAAAACATACGCAATATCAAAAAAAGAAGTTATATTACAAGCTATACAAAATAGAAAAAGTATGGTTGGGGCAGTTAGTTCAATATTTCAAGGTCAAGGTAAATTACCAATTGTTGGTGCTGTTATAGCAGCCGCGATGGTTGCTGGTTTATTCGCTGCTATTAGTAAAGGTAAAGCTAAATCGGTTGGTGACCTTTCTATAAATCCGAATGGTGGACCAGTTGTAATGTCTCCAAGAGAAGGTGGTTTATTTCAAGGTACTGCTAATGATGCACTAACAATGGCTCCTCCAGGAGCAATGGGTGGAGGTGGTATGACTGCTAATCAAGTAGAACGATTAATAAAAGGGGTTGAAAAACAAAGAGAAACTTACTTAGATGGAAGAAGGGTTACTTCTAATATTGGTAGAGCAGTTGAAAAGTCTACCATGAATAATTTTGCAATAGGAACATAAGATGGCACAGACTTTAGAAGAATTATTTAATAATGGTACATTACAAAGAGGACCTTATACAGGACAAACTCCTAAAGACGCATTTACTCCGAGAAATGGTAATAAGATTCCATTATCATCTAACTCACCTGTAATTAATGCTACCACTATGAAGTTAGTAAATAAACTTAGGAGTGGTAATGGTAGTACTTTACAAGAAACGGTCTTAGAACAAGAGACAACAGGTATTAGAGTATTAGGAACACTTTCACAACCTTTATTATATGGAGCAGAGTTAGGTAGAATCACTTTAAGACAAACTGCACCTTTGGCAGAAATGAAAATCGAAACAAGTGGTATCGTTCCATCGGGTCCAATTGGTAAAGTATTTAAGTCAGTTAGAACATTTGCTACAAAAACATTGGGTATACCAACATTAGCAACACCTACATTTACCAACAATTTTTCAGATTTTAAGATAGGTAGTTTAGAAGGAGTTTTTAATGTTCAAAAACAATATCCAAAATTATTGGCCGGTATAAAAGATAGTGCCAATGGTACATTATTTGGTAGATTACTAAAAGGTGGATTGGGTTCACTAACTGACACAGACCAATTAAAAGCAAAAGTAATTGGAGAAGCATTAAAATTCGGAAAGGGTTTACTTAGAGAAAAATTAATAACAGGTGAGAGAAAACCATCAGCAAACCCATATGATTGGGCATCAATGCCGATTAGTGAAGCAAAGTTTGCAAAGCCCACACAAAATTATGGAAAACTCATAAATTCTAGTGCACCACTTTTACTTGATGCATTTGGTACAACTTATCAAAGTAATATAAAAGTTACCGTACAAGATAAGATAGATACTTATGAAAAATTTGTAAGTAGTACAAATAGAGAAATTCCTATCTTTACGAAAAAAACTAAACAAGAAAGAAAAGAAGAAGGTGGAATACTTGCAAAAATACCATTTCCTAAATTAGACTTAAATAAAGAAATTAGTAAACCAAAAAGAACTTCAAAAATAAGTGATTTAGAAAAGACAAAGAAAAACAAAACAACTCCTTACAATAATATAAAATCAAAATATGGTGAATCATCGTTTGGTAATATTATAAACCAAACTGGTGTTTATATTATAGGTGAAGAACCAAAAAAAGATGATAAAACACCTGATGAACTAGACACAATAGTTTTGAAATTTGAATCAGTAAAACAAAATAAAGCAGTTAACTTTCTTTCAACCATTTCAGGTTTATCTGAAACTATGTCACCATCTTGGGACTCTGCTAAGTTTATTGGAAATCCATTTAGTTTTTACACATATAGTGGTATGGAAAGGAGTGTAGGTTTCTCATTCAAAGTATTTTCATTAAATCCAGAAGAACACAAAATTTGTTGGAATAAGTTAAATTTTTTAACATCACTTACTTATCCACAAGATTACGAAGGAGACCCAGGATATATTACACCTCCATTTTTAAGATTAACAATTGGAGATATGTATAAGAGAAAAGAAGGTTTTTTAAGTAGTTTATCATATACAATTGATGATGGTTCACCTTGGGAAATTGGAAATTTATCTGGTGAAGATGGTAATGGTTCATCAATGATTGCATCTCTAACAGATGATGTATCTATTGAAAACTATAAATTACCAAGAATAGTTAACGTTCAAACTGAATTTAAGTTTATAGAACAAAGAAATAGTTTAGAAGGACATAGATATTATCCATTTATTCCTATAACTGAAACAACAACGTAATAATGGCAAGTAGATACGAAAATAATCAGACCAAAAAAGTAAATGATGGTAGGACCGTATATCGTTCTAAGATATATCCAAGAATTCCACTAAGAGATAGTGACATTTATGTTGCTAGTGAAACTGGTGATAGATTAGATACATTAGCAAATCAATACTATAACGATTCTTCTTTATGGTGGATTATTGCATCTGCTAATAATTTACATAATGCTCCATTTGGATTAACCGATGGAACTATTCTTAGAATACCAACAAACTATATTGAAATATTAAATAATTTCACTGAATAATGTGGCCAAAGTTATCAACAATAAACGAAAAGGTATATAAAACTATTACTGAAATAGACAACCAAAAAGCAAGTCAATTAAATATTTGGGTTAGACTATTTAGTGGTGTAGGTGATGGATTGATTATGGTATCAAATCCAGACACTAAACTATTTGCCGCAGCAGGTGAAGGTGGTATCTATGGATTTGCTGGAAATGAAAAAGAATCAGGATATAGTGGTACTCTTGGAACTGATTGGAAAGGTAATCCAATAAATCCATTAAATGGTAGAAGTTTAAGACCATCACCAATAGTAACTAATTTAGAGTTCACTGAAGGAGAAGACCAAATATCAAGAACTGGTAAAATTAATTTAACTTGTTATTCATTAGAACAGTTAGAAGCAATTCAACAATACTTTATGGAACCTGGTTTTCATTTATTTGTTGATTGGGGTTGGAATACAAATGATGGAGCAAGAGGACTTACACGAGTAAAGACTAAAGATGTAGATGGTAATCCATTAACATCCACCCAAATTGTTGCTTCCGCATCAAATGATAATCTCCGTCAATCCAACATGATAGCTAAAAAAACTACCACTAATGGTCAGTATGATTCTTTTCTTGGATTTATAGTTGGTGGAACTGTAAGTGGTGGGGGTCAATCTTTTGAAGTTTCGATAGAACTTAGAGGAACACCACAACTACCAACTTATTTTCAATCACACGAAATAAACTATAAAAAAAATAAAGAGAACGATGGTATATTGGCAGAACAAATTTCTGTACCATATCCTCCATCTAACATCATACAAGAAGCAACTGAAGGAGAAACATCAGATGATACGGTAAGAAATCGTAGATTCTCTCTCATGTATAATGAACTACCATCAAAAAGACAATTACAATCAGTCAAAGACTTAAAAAGTAGATTCAAATATACTGATTTTATAAACTTTGATAGTGTTGTTTCAAAAAGTATAAATTCATATACTAAAAATGGTTTTTGGGCAACTATTGCAAATTTTTCAACAGTTGCCGAAGAAACGATTAAGCTTGAAGTTGATGGACAACAAAAAGATTTTTCAATTGATAGAGCAAAATTATTTTCATTTCAAAAATACATTAAGTTTGATAAAGCAATTGATATATTAAATAAAAATGGAGGATTATCTCACTTTAAGATAGGAGACCAAGAAGTTGAAGTAACATTAGATATCAGTGATGTAAAAATAGGTTCATTCCCTCTTATATTTTCAACAAAAAAAGAAGTTATGATAATACCAGGTACGATTCCTGATTTTTCTAAACTAGCATTTAATGCGGGTGGTCTAAATTACAACGAACCAGAAACGATTGATAATAAAATTGATGGTATTCGTTTTAGTCAAAATTCCGTATTGAAAGAAGGAACTTTATCAGATTCAAAAAATTATTGGGGGTATTTGAAAAATCTGTATATTAATGCTGATATGTTTGAAAAAAAAATAACACAATCTCAAAAAAATATAAGAGAAGTTATATTAGACATATTAAATGAAATGTCATCTGCTGTAAATGGTTTTTGGGACTTTCAAATAGTAGAAGGTGAAAGTAAAGGTGGTAATATTACATTTACCGTCATAGATAGAAATTGGATAGGAAAATCTGACAGGACCAAAGTTAGAGAATTTGTTCATGATGGAGAAAAAAGTAGATTTTTAGACGCAACTCTTGATATAGATATACCAGGTGAAATGGCAAATCAAATTATATCTAAAAGACTTAATATATCTCCTGGTGGACAACAACCAGAAGTTAAAACAAATACCTTTTTTGCAAAGGGGGTAGATAAGTTTATGAGAAAAGCAAATTTCAAAGGAGTAGAATTAAGTGGAGAAGATGAAGATACAGACTCAGGTACTACAATAGATGAAGGTTCTATTGCAGAAAAAGAAAAAGAAATTTCAGATTTAGATAGTAATATAAAATCTAGAAACCAAGAAAATCAAAATCAAGAAGCTTTAGATGAACAACTAAGGTTATATACAATAAAGTCAAAAGACGGAAGGCGTAACTATGAAGGTAAATATCCTGTTGTAATAAATGGTGTGGAATACAAGGATGCGAATGCGATAAAAAGTGAAAGGTCGAGAATAGGTAGTTTACAATACCAAAACCGAAAGGCTAACAACATAGATGAGACTAAAAAAGAAAATGCCGAAAAGGAACTAAATAATCAGAAGATAGATGAAAAAATATCGGCAATTGAAGAAAATCTAAAAAAAATAGAAATATTACCAAATCCAGAATTAAAAACTGAAATAAATGTGGAGGATGCGTCACTATCTGATTTATTATCAAAACCACCACCCACGGATAATTCTGAGGATTTGTTTAGAAAATCGTTTAGAATATATTGTTTCAATGACACTAACTTTTTAGATATTCTAAAAAAGAAAATGCTAGCTCTACCAACGGATAGATTATCACATCCTCTTCCAATTAAATATTCATTTACTATTTTGGGGAATAGTGGTCTTCAACGAGGAGATACTTTTAATATCATAGGTATTCCAAAAAAATATAGAAACAATGGGTTATTTCAAATAAGTGAATTAACACATACTATAACTGGTATGACTTGGAAAACAAGAGTACAAGGATTATATAGACAAACACAATAAGATGAGTTTATTAAGATATAACATATTATTAAAAAAACAAAAAAAATCAGTAGGTGTTCCTTCTATAAAAACTTATTCACCTAACCTAACGGAAGGTGATTATAATAGGGGATATATAAAAAGATACTTTGTACAAAAAGCAAACGATAAGGATTCTCAGATTTTTGAAATTAGTAAAGTTCAGTACTCTTCATATTCAAACCTTTCTTACTACCTTTTAGTATCTATTGATTGGAGAGTAAGAGGAAAAGTAGAGGAAGTTAAGTATTCAAATAAAGAATCTACTAAAATTGTTTATGATAAAATGCCTAAACTGTCTCTTTACTTACCAAACTTATTACAATTTTATCGAAAATAATTTGGTAATCCGAATATTTTTTCTTATATTTGGATAAGCAAAAATACATTTATAAAACAATGAAGGTTACTATTGTAGTTAGAACTTATAAAAGACCTCTATTCTTAAAAGAGGCATTAGCATCAATACATCTACAAACTCATAAAGATTGGGAAGTGTTGATTTTTGATGATGGTGGATTATCTGAAACATTTTCTATTTACAAAAACTTCAAAAAAGAAAATAAAGATAAAAGAATTTTATTTTTTTCATCAAATCAACCATATTATTATTTCAAAGAAAGTTGGAAAATCGCACCTAAGATTTCAGAAGGAGAAATTATGGTTAGATTAGATGATGATGATTTACTGAGTGTAGACTCATTAGAGTATTTATCAAATACATACACAGAACATAAAGATTTAGATTTTTCATATGGTTCAACTATTTTCTTTGAAGGTAATGAATTAAAAAACAAAGTAATTACTCAGACTCCGTTAGAACCACCAAAAACAAAAGATATTTGGGAAGGTTATTTGGAAGGTCATCCTTGGAATAAACCATGGAGATTCAAAATGAACCATTATGAAGAACCAAAAAATTATACATCAATAGTTCATTGTAGTAAAGCAAATATAATGTGTATCTATCACACTTATGTTATGAGAACTTCATCAATTTTGAAAGTATTGGACAAATTTGATGTAACTTCTAATTTTGTAGATGATTTAGAGGTTATGGGTAGTTTAGATTATTTAGGTCTAAAACATACTGCAATAAAAAGAACTCTGACTTATTGTAGGATTCATAATGATGGTAGAGTAACTGATAAACAAAATGAAGTTGAAGGTCAAACCCTATGGAATAATATATTATGGATTCGTGATAAAGTTGATTTTTTAAGAAAAGAAGGGTTCCAATCTACTATTTACTCAAATATCATAGAAAACAACAAAAATCAACAAGAAATACATCCAACCGAGCAATTAAACTTTAAGGAATACACACATGATATTCAATCAAAGTCAGAATTATTTGGATAATTGAAATAATTTTTGTATATTTGTAAGTTCAAATGGTTATAGTAGAAAGTAATAAAGAAAAAGAAGAGTTTTTACAATTGTGGGAGAATAATCCTTCTATTGTAATTCCTATATGGTGTGATTTGGATAAACATCCAATGAACAATGAACTTGCGTTCTTATTCGTAAGGGTG
>CERI01003810.1_pt1 | contig 10570 bp, 4 predicted proteins | sample 350261 | NCBI WGS metagenome assembly CERI01 (sample SAMEA2620979, study PRJEB7988) | marine metagenome | isolation source: saline water (ENVO:00002010), including
CAACAACTGAATCACCGCCACATACACCGGCACAATCTTCTACTGCTGTACCTCCACAAGTACCAGCGCAATCTTCAACTGCTGAACCTTCACATGTTCCAGCGCAATCTGCTACTGCTGTACCTCCACAAGTACCAGCACAATCTAAAACGTTTCCATCACAATCACATGCACCATCAGCAATACCTGAACCATTGCAAACTCCGCACTCATCAAGACCTGCTGTACCTGCACAAGTACCAGCACAATCTTCAACTGCAAAACCTCCACATGTTCCAGTGCAATCTTCTACTGCTGTACCTCCACAAGTACCAGCACAATCTACAACTGATGTACCATTTGGGACTCCTGCGCAATCAGCACATGATGAATCATCACCATCACAAACACCACATTGATCTTGAACTAAAGAACCTGCACAGACACCAGAGCAATCTTCAACTGACATATTGACTCCACCACATGTTCCATCACAATTAGTATCATCATCAATTGGATAAGTACAACTATCAAGTAAATCAATAGTAGCAGACATATCGTAGTTACATGCTGTAGAATCCATGCATCCATCAACTGGAGCAGCAGGATCATCACTACTACAAGTATATACTAGTAACGACAATAGAATTAAAATATATTTTTTCATTATTTCTCCTCAGTATTTATGTAAATTTCTTGAAATATTTGTTCTAATTTATTAATATCATATAATGTGAACAAGTAATAAATATTAATTTTTATTACGGTTTGTAACATGAAAAATGAATATGTCTTGTATAAAGATCATTTTTTATTTAATTTTGTGATGTAAATCAACTTTGAATAAAATAAATGATTTTAAATTAAATCTAAAGCTAAAATTATTTTTAGCTTTGTTGATGAAATAAGCTTATTCAAAAAACTATAAAGAGGAGAAAATAATGTTAAACAAAAAATTAATAATCGGTACTTTATTAATTGGACTTTTTTCAACAGGTTTGGTTGCTAAAGATGCAAATTACGAAGCAGCAAAAAAACCAGAAATTACTTTAAAGAAGTCTGATTTAGATGTTCTTGCTAAAGCTAAATCTAAAAACTTTAAAGGTCTTTCTACTAAAGAGAAAGAACAACTTTTGAAATTTTTAGATGATTATGTTGCTTCTGCTAAAAAAGAAAAAGTATCAGATAAAAAAGGAAAAGTTGCTCCTAAAAAAGGCAAGCCTTCTCAAGATAAGGCAATAATGAAAGACCTTAAAAAAGGTAAAACTAAAAAATAAACCATTTCAAATAAATTTGTAATGTAATAAAAAGCCTCCTATATTATAGGAGGCTTTTTATTACCAATAAATAAATTAAATAATACACATGATTAAAAAATATATAATTCTAATAATGACTGTAAATTTAGCATTTTCTTATCAAGGGTATGATTGTGAAATTTCAAAACTAAGTAATATTTCTTCTAATAGAGCTCTTACCACTTTAAAAGCTCTTGGTTATTATACAATAGAACATGAGAATGTTTATGTCTATGATGAATGGACAGAAAATCTTCAACCAAGTGAGTTTGATTTAGAAGAAGCAGGTGGTATTTTCATTATTGATATTCCAGATTCACAATCATCAAGTTTAAACTCTGATGAAGACTATGGTGAAAGTGAAGGTTTTAGTCAATATTTGTCAGGCACCTCTATGAATAATTCAATTGATAGTGATCCTATTGAAAGAATTATAGTTTGCTATGATAATGAAAATCCAAGTTTATATGCTAATTTTTTAGATATTTTATATAATCAATTAGACATTTCTGCTAAACAGATATTAATCGAAGCTCTTGTTATAGAAATAAGTAGCGATGATCTTACAGATACAGGCATAAATACTGAATATCTTAATCAACAAGATCATTTAAGTATTCAAACTCCAAGTATTGATGGTAGTGTAACGACACCACTTTCAATTATTTATTCTGAAGATTCTTTTACAACAACTACTACTGATGAATATGGATACCTAACTACATCTCAACTAGATGATGTTTTCCAAGTGAAACTAAAAGCTTTAATCAATGCAAAATCTGCAGAAATTTTATCAAGACCATCGATATTAGTATTAGATGGGAGACAAGCTAGAATTCAGATTGGACAACAAATACCTATAACAAAACTACCTGTTTCATCTTACTCTGGTGATGAAATATTAATACCAGATATTGAGTACTTACCTGTTGGTATTGTACTTAATATAAAACCTAGAATAAGTAATGATTTAAAGAATGTTACGATGCAGGTAGAAACAATTATTACGGAAACAGAAAACTTCACATCTAATGGTGTACTTGAAGCACCAATTATCAATAATAGAAAAGTAGAATCATATGTTAAAGTTGCTGATAACACTCCTTTTATTATCGGCGGTCTAATTAGTAATAAAGAATCAGATAACGAAGGAAAAATTCCTTTAATTTCTAAAATTCCTTGGCTTGGTAAATTATTTACTTGGAACGCGAAACAAATTATAAAAAAAGAAGTTATAGTTGTTATAACTCCACATGTAATAGAGGATAATACAGATAATTTTAGTAGAGTCATACCACAGGATGCTAAGATGTTTGATTCATTTGGAAATAAATTATTTCCAAATAGCTATAGATTAAAAGAATCAGATATTTATGATTTAAGCTTTATAACTGATAGTAATTATCTTGATTTTATAAAAAAAGCTTCAAAAAATACTAATCCAGAAACAAATGAACAAAAAATAATTATAGAAAATATTATAGATGGCTTTATACCTGGTGAAAAAATTATAACTCAAAGAATGATATACGATATAATTGAGAGAGAAGAATATTTCTCATCTATCAATGCTGATAAAATTATATTTTTTAACCATAATAAAAATCATAAAGTTGATAAATTAAAAAATTACTTCCCAATAATAGATGATCCTAGAAGAGGTATTTTAATTAAAATTAATCCATCTATAAACGATAATCAAAATTTCTTTCGTCCAAGTATGACAATTGAAGAAGTTGTTTTAACTGAAGACTATAATTATAAAGATGAATTTAAAAACTATTGGGATGAACAATCAGATTTGAGACCAATGCTTATTACAAATCAAAAAAACCTAGTAAGGCTTTATGAGGTACTTATTTTGAATGAGGTACTTAAATTAAATAATACTTTAGATATAAGTATAAATGAATTTAAAAGAGGACTTGAGATTCAATTTCCTGCTAGAGAAATTATATCAGAAAATACTTTTGTAATCGATGAAAAAATAGCAGAATTTTATTATCAAGTGAATTTTTATTACGATAGCTTTGAGAAAAAATTTAAAGATCAGACTTTATTCTTAAGTAAATAATTTTAATATTACTTAGAACGATTTAAAAGCTCATTGGCTTTTCTTAATCTATTTGATAGCATAGATAAAATACCCTTAACAATCTTATCATTAGAATACATTATCTTATCAAAGTCATTTGCATCTAACCTTAATAAAATAGATTCACTGCATGTAACCGCATCAGCAGATCTGGATTCACCATCTAATAAAGCCATTTCACCAAAATAATCAGATTTCTTCAAAGTTACAAGTTCAATATCACCTTTTAAAATTTTAACATTTCCCTTAACTATGAAATACATCGAATCTCCAATATCTCCATCATTAAAAATTATTTTCTCATTAGAAAGATTTACCTCTTTTAAGACATTAGCAATATATATTAATTCTTTAGCAGGGATTCCTTCAAAAATATTTGAATCTTTAAGGTAAAGTGTTTTTTCTAAATTTGATATCATATTATTAATTACTGATTTTTCATTAAATTGATTTGAAATATCTTCTTCTTTAAAATTTAAGTTATTAAAAATTAATTTAAAATATCTATTATTTAATAATTGACTAGAATCTAAGCTCTTATTATCTTCCAAATATAATTTTGTTAAAATAATAAAATCGTACCATGGATCTTGGTGTATATTTTTTTCTAGAAAATTATTATCTAAATTAATATTTCCTAAATTCTCATAGTGCTTTAAACCAATATTGTTTTTTTCTCTTAATTTAATACTGTCAATTAAAGGAATGATTTTATTTTTCATTTCAATATTTAATGACTCTTCAAAGACATCAATCACTTTAGACCTATAAATTTTCTTTTCAAAAATTGAAAGTTGTAAATTTTTACTAAATAAACTTTCATCAAAAAAGTAAATTAATTTCATAAGAATTCTTGAAGCATCTTCAATTTTATTATTATAAAACTCTGTAATTAATTTGTTTGATTCTTTTGCCTTCTTTAATTGATACAAAAGATTAATATCATGATATTGTATATAAAAAAGCTTTTCAATTAAATTATTTGAGATAGAATTATCTTTAAAATACTGGGAATTCTTTTTCTTATATAGGATTAAATTATTAATTACTTTTTCTAAAATTTCATAATTAAAATTTGTTAGGTTAATATATTTTTTATAAATCGCTATATATTCTTCATCATCTACGTAGTAAATAATATCAATAATTAATTTTTTAACTTTATCAGAAATAGAATTATCTAAAAATTTATACTCTAAAAAATTATATAAATCATTATTACTAATTTTAATAAACATTTTCTTTACATTCTGATTTAAGTAATATCCTTGAGCAAGTCTTTCAAATAATATATCAAGTACCTCTCTATCACAATTATTTAATGAAATAAATTTTAAACTTTCTAGGAAATCATCATAATCAATAATTTTTACTAAATCAATAATTTCATGTTTTGAAAATAAATATGAACTACTTGAGGTGTACTTTATCAAACTGGATAAACTGCTTGCTGTTCTTAAACTTTTTCTAATTAAATTTCTAGCCTCATCTTTTAATTTATAATCATACTTTATGGAATTATTACATGCTGAAAATTTTAAACTATCATTGTCTATATAAAATAATTCTTCATTTATTTTTTCAATATCATCTACATTTCTCTTACATAGAGTATCTAAACTTTCTATAGCTATCTTGGAATCATTATTAATTTGTTCTTTTAAATAATCTGAAGAAATTATTTTATGATCATTAACGAGATATCTTAAAATTATTTTTTGCGTCTTAGAATCGCTATCGAAAAATATTTCACCCATTATATCCTTACATTTTTCCAAAATTGTTCTATCAAGTAAGCTCAGGATAAAAAAACGATTTTTATTTTCTTTCACTAATTTACTTTTTATAATCTTTAACATTTCACTATCATCAGCTATAAATCCTGAAACATCATCCATAGACAATGTTCTATCATCAATTGCCTTGATTAATTCTTTAACATAATAGTCTTTGGTTCTTCTTGTTAAAAAAATTAAAATTATTAATAAAATAGCTGCTATCGGTATAAAATCAATAAAAGTATAATTGAAATAAACCGATAGAATTAATAAACCGGCTGATAAAGAACTGAAAATATTTTTTAATAATATATTTATTAAAGGCTTTATAGTAATTCTTTTAAAACTTGGAATGGGCATCCACAATATATGCATTGAAGTATCGTGTAATGTAGATTTAAAAATTTGCTCTTTACCTTTAAGAATAAGTACAACTATAAATGGAGTAATGAAATATCCCAAGAAAAAAAACAAGAATAATAAAACAGGTAAAATCATTAATGCATATTTAATACCAAATCTATTTATAATGAAACCTGATAAGGTGAGTTGCATAACAAATGATATGAAAGAAGTTATTGAATAAAATTTTGCAAAATAATTTGTTAATTCTAATGGATTATCTTGAAACTTCTCAAATGATAAGATTTTAAAGTTATAATCAATGATTACAGATATAATAGAAAAAATGAATGTTATAAAGATGATATTAAGTATATATTTATTCTTAAAAATATCTTTTAATAAAACTTCTGTATTATTACTTTGAACATTAATTTCATTTTTTTTAAACGAAGACCTAATTAATAAATAAATAAGTCCAGGACAAAGGATAATGAGAAAATTAAATCCCAAAACAAATTTATCTTGAGGTATCCATTGACTAACATAAGATAAACTACCTCCAACAATCAATGCTGATAAAAAGCCTCCTGAAGTTATTATAACAAATAATCTTTTTGCCTGTCTATTCGTAAAAGATTCACTTAATACATCCCAGAACAATATCGCTATAATCGAAATCTGAAATTCTACAAAAATATAATATAAAAATATTGAATTTTGAGTAGGATTAAGGAGTAAAACTGATGCAATAAAACAGATAAATATATGGACTACAATAGACTTTATTGTAAGACTAAAACGATTTAGTAAAAGTAAAAAAAACCATACTAAAAAACCAGTTATTATTGGTGTAATCAAATAAAGATACGAGAGATCTTCTTTTGTAAAATTATTTAAGAATATAGAATCTCTAAACGACTTGCTAAGAATAAAGAAGGACACTATTAAAAAAGAATACAAAAAGCCATAAAGAGTAGACCTATACTCATTCTCTTTTATATTTAAATACGAAATCATAAATTTAAATTACAATAAATATAATACAATTCTAGGTGATGAAATTAATTTAAATAATGGATTTTCTTATTTTAAAAGTATGATTTTCTCATTATATATTTCATTACCAACTACCATGTTTATAAAGTAAACACCACTGGCATGGTTAGAAGCATTCCAAATAATGGTATGATGCCCTTTATGATTAGAGCCACTAAATAAGTTTTCAACAAGTCTTCCTCTTAAATCAAAAATATTAAGATTCATATTCTGTACATTATCAGCTAAAGAATACTGAATTGTTGTTGTCGGATTAAAAGGATTTGGGTAAGCTTTAGATAAAGAATAAGTGTAAACCTGATTATTACTCAAAATGTAAGGATCTGAAATTTCACCTAAATGCATATCAGGATTAAAAATAATATTATTTTTTAAAATTATTTCTTTATTGTTTTCACTATCATAAAAAATAAAATCTAACTCTTCATTTTCATCATTTGAATAAAACATTAAATAAAAAACAACATCATTTTCAAATGGAGAAATAAGAGATGTACCTGTTCCTCTGCAATCACCTTCAAAAAATATACCTATTTCATCATTTTCTGATATTATATAATCTCCTAAATCTAAAGAAGCAATCATTGTTCCACTATGTTCAAAATTTGAAGGATTAACAGAAAAATAATGATCAGCATTTGTTCTACTAAAATTATCAGGAGTGGTAGAAACTAAAAAATTATTCGATTCAGGGTAGACTAAAGTTGCAGGATTTGCTAAATTTATTACATAACCTTCCCTAGGAATTAAATTTTGCAAAGTACCAAAAAAACCAAAACCATCAAAATATTCTGAGAATGAAGTTTGATTTTTTATATAATCACCATTTGAAAAGTTATTAATATTCTGAAAGGCTGTATTTATTTCCATTGATTCTTGTGGCAAATAAGATATCCAATTCCATCCAGCATCTAAATCAATTGATGTTTCAGCTAGATTTACTGAAGCTCCTTCATAGGTAATATTTCCTGGGTTATTTAATTTGATTTTATATGTACTTAAATTATCAAAAGTATCTAAGCCTCCGAACCATCCAAAACTGCTAAAATAATCAGAAAATGAAGTTTGACTTTTAATATAATCAGAATCTACTAAGGTTGTATTTAAAGATGATAAAATATTATTAATACTCATATCTGAATTTGATAGATTTAAGGAAAACCAATTCCATCCCTCATCCAGAGATTTATCGTAAATATCTGATAATTCTACATCTATAGATATTTGAGTATCAACAGTTTTAAAAACTTCTTGCTGACTATTATTCATAAGCCAGACTCGATAAGTTAATATTGAAGATTGTGTTATGGTAGGAAGCTGTGTTAAATAATCTGTTTCACCTTGTATTGTAGTATCAAAACACCAATTTGGATCACTAATTCCATCGCCATTAGAATCGTTATTGCCCTCAATAACCGTACCACAATCTCTTAGATTTGCAGCATTTACTTTATAATAGACGTTAAAAGAATCAAAATCTCTTTCATTTTCTGAAATATCTAAAGGATTATAATTTTCAATTGTAACGGGATTAGAAAAATCTATGTTTTTGACTACTGTATGGCCACCAGATGTATAATTAGCATTACCAATTAAATTTTCTGTATTTGGATAAACAAAATAATATGAAGCATCCGTAATATTTGTAATTTTGAATATAATAGGATTACCTTCAATAAAACCTATTCTTCTTTGACCTTGCTGCGAGCAGTGATCAATTCCTCTTAATATTGATTTAGGACCACCTATTGTACCAGAATCATTAATTGTTATTTCTTTTAATTCAGTATAACCATATTCATCGTCACATGAACTACTCGGGATTCCTGAATTATCAACTAATGTTATTTTATCTCCTGGTTGAAGATAATTCATAAATGCACTTCTTGTTATCATTATTGAATGTTTAGCTTCCCATCCCCAATTAATCATAATTTCGTCGCTATCCTCGTCAACCCAATTAATATCCAAATCTCCTTCTGAATCACCAAGAACAAAATAATCATCATTATACTTACTAAACTGATTTCCATAATCATCTGTTACTGTAAATAATAATCTTGCCCAAAGTGTTTCATCAACAATTCCACCCAAGCTTAAATCAACAGGATTAAGATAAAAATCTTGATGATGGAAAGTACCTATATCAACATACCATCCTCCTAGCAAATAAGCTAAAGAAACAGTAACTGTTCCATTTTCAAAGCTATCATCGTTACAATCCCAATTAAGAGGACATACAGAATAATCTGTTAATATCTCACCTCCATTTGGATAAAAATAATTTCCTTCATCACTAAGATGTAGAAATTCCGGAGGTTTTGTATCTATAGTAATTGATGAAGTATAAGATGAGTCTATAGATGTTATAACTTCAAAATCAGATTCATTTGCAGTACCAATAACTATATATTCATCAGACAAATCATTTGATAAATTTCCGAAATAATCCATTGCTGATACTTTAAACTGTCCAAATTGTGTCTCAATATTAGGAATTATTACTGATAGTGGGCTTGAATTTGCAGCATTCTCTATTAATGAGTATTCACTTAAACCATTATCAGCTAATAAATGTAAACTAATTCCTGAATCTTCTAATAAATTTTCATCAACTGCTTCCCAGGATAAACTAACGCTCTCTCCTGGTTCATAAACCATTTGATCATTAGGCGATAATAAATCAACTATAGGTTTTTTTGTATCTACTACAATTACTGTTGAAGTAAATTCTTCATAAAATGTTGTTACTACAATATCACTACTTGCAGGACTGCCAATAGTAAAATAACCCGCATTATAAGCATATGCCACATTTCCATAGTAATCTCTCATATCAATACGAACAGATACAAAGGAAGAATTTATAAATGTGGGTGTTGGTAAATTATAATGACCATTATTAGGTATTTGATTAGCTAGCTCAAAATAAGGATCATCAAGATAGGCAGAAGCATTAATAACTATTGGATTTGGAGTTGGACTATCATCACTTCCTATCCACGAAACTGGTACTGTACTTCCATGTTGATATTCACTTCCAGCAACTGGAGAAAATAACTCTAATTGGGGTGCAATAGTATCAATAGTAAAAGAATGAGATATTACAATAATCTCTTGGGTAAAAGATTTAGAGATTAATATAAAGCCTAAAATTATAAATTTAAATTTAAACATAGTTTAAAACTTTACTGTGTTGTTCTGATTAATCTTAAACCATAAATTGGCAACTCAATGTAAAAATTATCATTTGCTGATTTTGATATTTGTTCAGCTTGAGAATTATTTTCAAAAATTGTACCGTTGCCACCATCATAAGAAAAACTTTGCAAACCATCTTGTGATGGTGTAGTTCCAACTATCCAATATTTATTATCATACTTAACAAGTTCAGGTAAATTTCCAATAACATCATTTAAACCAAAAGGTGAAACTCCATCAGGATAACTTCCCACATTTGAAACACTTAACTCATCATTTTCTGGTATAAAACCATCTGGAGTTTTTTCATAAAAAAACCGATTGTTAAATAATGAGTATTGAAAAAATCTATCACTGTCATCTGAACTTGGAGGTGTTGTAATGATTTCAGTTAATATATCTGATTCTATATATTCACATAAAGAAGTTTTACTATTAATACACTCTGATTGCTGATCAGTACAATCATTGTTTTGATAATTACAATTTTGAATATCTTGGTCAAAATCATATTGGCAAGTTGATTGACAGCTTGCTAATTGAGAATCGCAAAACTGATCAGTATTTTCAGGATTTGCATAACAACCTGTTTCAGAATCTGAACTTCCTATATCATTTTGACAAACCGCATTACACGTTTGAACTGACAAAATATTTGAAATACATTCGTCATAATTAAAGTTTACACAATTTCCAGGAATATTATTTGCACAATATAATGAAGCAGCAGCTGAACAATCAGAATTTAGCCATGGCCAGCACCTCTCATTATTGCCTCTTGCAGCTTTAACCCATTCAGAGCCAGTTGGAATTCTTAA
>CERI01106948.1_pt1 | contig 10570 bp, 9 predicted proteins | sample 350261 | NCBI WGS metagenome assembly CERI01 (sample SAMEA2620979, study PRJEB7988) | marine metagenome | isolation source: saline water (ENVO:00002010), including
TTTCACTATTTATTTCATTTTCATTTTCACTATTTATTTCATTTTTATTTTTATTATCATTATTATTATCATTTTCACTATTTATTTCATTTTCATTTTGATTATCATTATTAATAAATCTATTTAATCTATTAGTATTTCTAGTAATAACACTTATAGCAGTATTTAAACCTGTTTGTAAAAAAGATTTATTATTATTATTTTGATTATTATTTAGATTATTATTAATAAAATTATTATTATTATATTCATAATCATTATTTAATTCTAAAATAGTATCATTATTATTACTAATATTATCATCATCTTTAATATCATTATAATTAATATTATTATTAGTAATATTATTATTATCTACATCAATTTGTTCAATTATATAATCAATTGGAGTACATTCAGTAATAGTATTTTTAATAATTTTTTTAATATTTTTTTCAATAATATTATAATTATTTTGTATTTCAGAATGTCTTAAATTTTTATTAGTAAAAAAAAGGAAAGGATTTTTCCAAGCCCATAAAGCAACATTATAATAACATTTATGAATAAAATCTTTAATAGAAGGGAATTTTAAATCAATATTATCAATTTTATTTTTAAATTCATAAATTTTAATTTTAATACTATTAATAATAATTAATTTATAAATTTTATCTAAATTTTTATATTTAGAATTTTTAATAATATTAGAATATTCTTCGTCAATAATTAAATTATTCCAATTTTTAATAGTATTAAGTTTAACTTGAAAACCTTTTAAACCAGATTTATCATTAATAGATTGAAGATAAAATGAATTAATTTTTTCAGCGATAGGAATAGTAATAGAATCTAAAATATAATGAGTATATTCTTTTTTAGTATCAATAAATACTTGCATATTTATAATATAAAATAGATAGAATTCTTATATATATTATAAATCAAATAGGATTAATATTAATATTTAATTCATTAGTTTTTAAAGATTTCATAATATTAGAATCAAGTCTTTGAGCATAAGCATTATTTTGTATATTTTCTTTAGTAATAGATTTTTTAAAATCAACAGAAGAAGATAAATCACTATTATTATTTTGATAAATTTTACCAATATTACCATATTGTCTATTAAAAAGTTGATTTTTATCAGATTTCATATTAATATTAGAAGAATCAACAGAGATATTCATATTTCCAGGATTAGGAGTATGTCCAGCAGCAATTAAAATAGTTTCTCTAGTATCATCTTGTGGTGCTTCATAATAATGATTACGATTGCCTTGTCTATGTTCTTGAACAGAAGAAACATTTCCTCTTGAAGGATTATCAGAAGTGAATTGTTTATTAGTGTTATTAAGTTCAATTTCTTTATTAAAATAACCACCAACTAATTTATTAAGTAAGCCACCTAAAAATCCATATTCAGATTTACCAATAATAGTAGTTTCTTTAACAGTAGTTTTAGCAATTAAATCAGGGTCATAAACATAAGTTTTATATTGTCGAGGACCAATATTACGAATATTATCACATACATTAACAGTTTCTTTAACAGTAGTTTTCATTTTATCAAAATTTTCAAGATAAGTTTTAGGGTCAGCTTTTAAATTAAGAATATCACTATCATGAATAGTAGTTTCTTTAACAGTGGTTTTAGCATCATCTTGAAGAGCAGAATAAGAAGTATTCGGTCCTTTTAAATTAGAATTATCATTATCATGAATAGTAGTTTCTTTAACAGTAGTTTTAGCATCATCTTGAAGAGCAGAATAAGAAGTATTATGTCCTTTTAAATTAGAATTATCATTATCATGAATAGTTGTTTCTTTAATAGTAGTTTTAGAAATATGATTAATAGGGTCATAAGTTGTAGGTTTTTCAACCAAACCTTTTAAATTACCACCAGTTTCTCGAGGAGCATCAATAGTATATTCTTTAGTAGTGAAACGAGCCCCATCAATAAGAGGAGAAATAATAGATTTAATCATGCTAGTAAAATTAGTAACGACGGTTTTATCTTCAGTAGTTTGTCTTTCATTATCATAAACCATAATATTATTTTTACCATATTCATCAAAAGCACCTACACCTGGATTAGTATATTTAATACCTCCAGAATATTCAGGATGTAAATCTTGTTTATTAGTATGTTTTAAATTTTCAATAGGTCTATTAGAACTTTTAAGATTAGCACCAGTTGTTTTAAACCAATTTTTTTCATCAGTATTATAAACTTTTTCAGGTTTATTTTTAGTAAAAGATTTTACAACGGCTCTTTTTGTAATTTCATTTTTAGGAGCATTATAATTAATACCAAAAGTTTTTTCTTTTTGATTATTTTTAACTCTTAAATCATCTATATTTTTAGGTTTAGAATAAACATTAGAATAAAAATTATGAAAACCACCACTACCGGCATCATTAAAACCATCATTAATACCAGGTCCAACTCTTTTTTGTTCAATTGGAAAAACATTATTATTAATATTAGTTAAAGTTGAATTACTTCTATCTTTTAAAAAAGTGGAATCAAATTTAGAACCATTAATTAAATCATAACCAGCAGTAGGTTGAAAGAAATTTTCAAGCTCTTTTTTATTATTATAAAGTTTATGAACATCTTTATTATTATCAATAATATATCTATCAATATTAGTATTTTGTGTTACAGAACCTTTAATAAATTTTTGCATATTATTATGTTTTAAATTTTCTTTATTCATAACTTCACCAGTTAATGAAGTAAAAGATTCATTAACATTGCTGAAATTTTCATTTTGTGGTAAATAAGTTAAATTAGCAATAGGATTATTTTTATTAACTTTAATATCGTGATTTTTAATTTTTTCCCAATTTGTAGAATTATAATAATTATCCATAGAAGGAATATCACCTTGTCTTAATTCCATTATTCTCTAATGAAATTATATATAATAATATAGAATAAAATAATACTTATATATAATATAATTATTTAAGAAATATTTTATAATTTAATTTAGAATGATATTAATATATAGTGATATTTGTAAACATTGTAATATATTATTAGAAACAATTCATAAACACGATAAAAATAATATAGTGAGAAAGATATCAATAGATTCATTAAGGAAAGAATATAATATAGAAGAATTAATACATTCTGTACCAGCATTGATAAGTAAAATAGATAATGATAAAATAAATAAAGATGATATATTATTTGGAAAACAAGTATTTGATTATTTATTATTACCAAATAGAGGAGTATTATTTACACAAGAAAATAATACAAGATTAAATAAAGAAATAAAAGATTCAAAAGAAAATATAAATATGAGTGATAATCAAGAAGATAATGGCCCATTAGCATTTACATTAGGGAGTTCATTATCAGATAAATTTTCATTAATAGATGAAAATAATGATAATATATTAAAAGATAAAATGTATAGTTGGGATGTATTAAGAGAAGATAATGATATCGAAAAAATAGTAGATAATAGTACAAGTATAAATCCAATATCATCAACAAATCAAAATAATGAATTAAAATTACCTTCAATAGAAGAATTATTAAATAAAAGGAATCAAGATATAATATAAATTATATAAAGAAATATACAAAAATAAATATAGTAATGACAAAAATATATATATTTAATCAATATTATATAGATTTAATAAAAAGATTAAAAACAACAACAAAAAAACATAAAGAAAAAAGTACAACAGCAAAAAAAGTCTATGAAAGTATTAAAAATAATTATTTAACATTAGATAAATCAACAGATGAATATATATTATTTTTAAAAAATAATATATCAGAAGAATTATATGAATCATATAAAAAAATAAATATAATTAAAAATGAAGATAATGAAGATAATGAAGATTTAAATATATCAAATGATAATGATATAACAAATATAGCAAATGAATGGTTAGAAAAAAATTCAGAATTATTAATATTTAATGATATAACATTAGGAGAAATAAAAAAAATATTAAGAGATGAATATATATGTCATCATTATATAAGTATATTATTTATTTTAACAAGAAATATAGATGATGAAGTATCAACAAATATAGTAAATTTATTACAACAAAATAATTATGAAGAAGAATTAAAAGAATTAGAAGATGAAAATGATAATTTTAAAACAATATTAACAAATTTACAAAATATAAAACAAATAAAAATAAAAAAATCAGTAGAATTAAATATGGGTGGAATGGAAAATACAACATTAGGACAATTAGCAAAGGAAATACTAGAAGATGTTGATATAAATAAATTACAAAAATCAATAGGAGAAAATGGAGATGTATTAAAAAGTTTAGGAGACCCGAATAGTGGATTTGGTGATATTATTTCAAATGTAAGTCAAAAAATGGCAACAAAATTATCAAGTGGTGAATTAAATCAAGAAAATTTAATGAAAGATGCAATGAAATTTGCATCAATGATGCCGGGAATGTTTGGAAATAATCAAAATCAATCAAATAATAAATCACCAAATATGGGAAATATGATGAGTATGTTTGCAGATTTAATGTCTAATAATAATGATGATATGCCCGATATAAATTCTATGAAAAATATGGCAAAATCAATGGGTGGAAATCAAAAAGGTACAAGATCAGGTTTTAGCGATTCAAATTATAGAAAATTAGCAGCACAAAAAAAAGCAAGAAAAAAATTAGCAGCTAAAAATAATAATCAATAAAAAGAAAATACATTAATAATATAGAGATTGTATAATAAATAATAATGATATTTGATTATTCAGAAATACTAAAACCTATATTAATTTTAAATAATAATATGAATCAAACAGAAAAAATAAATACTATTATTCGTTTTATATTATTTTGTGGTCTAATATTATCTTTAATTTTAAATAATTATAAAATAGCATTATTTGTATTTATTATAATTATATGTTTAATTTATTTAAATTTTTACAATTTTAATTTAGATATTATTAAAGAAAAATTTAATAATTTAAATAATTTAACTTATATTGATAATAAATTATGTATAACACCAACTAAAAATAATCCACTAATGAATCGTAATATTTATGATAACAAAATTTATGATAATTGTAATATTGATAATAAATGTATTAAAAATAAAATAAATAAAATATTAAATAATTCTATTTATATAGATGACTATGATATATATAATAGAAATACACTAAATAATATATTTTATACAGTACCAAATAATAATATTATTAATGATCAAGAAGGTTTTGCAAAATGGTTATATAGAGATAATGTAACATGTAAAGAAGATGGTGGTATAGAATGTTATAATAATTTATATACAGATTTAAGAATAAAATAATATAAAAAATATAAAATATACCTTAATTAGAATAATAAATTTCTAATGGCTAATTTTTCTTCTTCTATTACTTTTACTAAAGATAATTTAGATAATTATAAAAATATTATAAAAAAAATCGAATACAAATATACACATTTAAATGATAATAAATTATGGTCTACATATTATATTAATAAAATAGATAATAATGGTAGTACAGAAACTTTTAATAAATTATATAAAAATGGTAATAATGTGTATGAAAAAATTGGAAATAGTCAAAATAAAGATTCTTGGGATATTAAAGAATTTTTTAATACAAATTTAGAAAAACAATATGTAGATAATTATCAAAATATTAGTTTTAATGACAATTTAATAGATGCATGTGAAAATATTCCGGTTGAAAATCAAAATTTATTAAAATAAAAAAAAATGATTATATTATTTTATATCATTAATATCAATGGCATCATGTTCTACTATACCAGATTCATTTTTATGTCCGATTACACATAATATTATGTCTAATCCTTATATTGATAACGACGGTAATACATATGAATATTTAGCAATTACTAAATGGCTACTAAATAATAATACATCACCTATAACAAGACAAAATTTAAAATTATCAGATTTAAAACCTAACCGTTCTTTATTAGAATTAATTAATTTATTTAAATCAAAAAATTATATAAAAGATACTGAAATTATTGAAACTAATAATAATTTTAAATTAAATGAAAATATATGTAAATTTAAAATTGATAAATATATTAAAAATAAATATACCTATTTTCAACTTAATATTGACATTTTTAATTTAGAAATTAGTCCTCCTGTTGATATTGTTGTTGTAATTGATATTTCTGGTTCTATGGATTCTAATGCTAATGTTCAACAAAATGGTAAAAGTGTTGATATCGGATTTACTATTTTAGATATTACTAAACATGCTTTAAATACTATTATTGAATCTATTAAACCTAATGACCGTATTTCTATTATTACATTTTCAGATTATGCTGATATATTAATAAAATTAACACATATTGATAATACTAATAAAGAATATATTAAATCACTAATTAATAATTTAAAAACAAAAGGAGCTACTAATATTTGGGCAGGTTTAAATAAAGGTTTAGAACAATATTTAGAAAAAAATAATACTAATACTAATACTAATAGAGTTAAATCTTTACTATTATTAACTGATGGTATTCCTAGTAATCATTTATTACCACCCAGAGGTATTTTAGAAACTCTTGATAGAAAACTTAAAGTTATTAATGATAGTAATATTGTCTCCCCTAATATTTATACATTTGGTTTTGGTAATAATTTAGATACTGATATTTTAGTTAATATTGCTATAAAAGGTAATGGACATTTTTCATATATACCAGATTCTGGTTTTGTTGGTACAGTATTTATTCATTCCCTCGCTCATATTAAAACTTTAATTTGTAATACTGCAATTATTGATTTAGATTTTATTTGTAATAATTTTAAAAATAATGTTGAAGTTTTAGGTTTTAATAAAAATAATATTAATTTAAACACTTTACATATTGGTAGTAATAAAAATATTATTTTTAAAATTTTATCTAAAGATTTAAATAATTGTTTAGAGTTATTAACTATTGCTTTAAAATATAAAACTATTGAAAATGAAAATAAAATTATTAAATATACATTTGATAAAAATAAAAATAGTATAAATTATAATAATAATGATATTATTAATAATATTAATTTTAATATTTCTCGTTTAGAATTAATTAAATCTTTAAATACAAATATTTATAATGATTTAGTTAAAAATTTTAATAATTATTTAAATAATAATAATTTATATATATGTGATGATTTAAATCACGATATTGAACAAATTAAAATGGCTGTTAATAATTATTATAATACATGGGGTAAAAATTATATTAAATCTTTTACAAATGCACATTTAGAAGAAAGATGTAATAATTTTAAAGATAAAAGTATTCAAAAATACGGTGGTATATTATTTAATATTATTAAAGATAATATTGATGATATTTTTAGTAATTTACCTCCACCTACTCCATCTAATTATATTAATTATATAGATGATAATAAAAATGATAATGATAATCATAATCATAATGATAATGATAATGATAATGATGATAATAATAATGATAATATATTTATAAATTATAATAGATTTAAAAATAATAATAGATTTAAAAATATTAGTAAATTTAAAAATATTAGTAAAAAAGAAAGTATTAATAATTTTCAAAATTCATTTAATAATGTTAATAATGGTTGTTTTCATGAAGATACAAATGTATTAATGTCGGATAATACATTTAAAAAAATTAAATATATTGTTAAAGGTGATTCTATTAAAAATTTTAATAATACAATTAGTAATGTTGTTTGTGTTGTTAAATATCTTTGTTATAATAATCCTAAATTGATTGAATTAAATTCTAATACAATTATTACACCTTATCATCCTATTTTATATGATGGTTTATGGATATTTCCTTATACAATTGGTAAATCAAAAATATATAATACTAAATATATATATAATTTAGTATTAGATAATGAACATACTATTATTTTAAATAATTATATAGCATGTACATTAGGACATAAAATAAATACTAATTTTGTAATATCACACGATTATTTCGGAACAGATAAAGTTATTAATGATTTAGAAAAAATTAAAGGATACAATGAAGGTTTAGTTTATATAAAAAAAGAATATATAAAAAGATGTAAAAAAACAAATCGTGTAATTTCTATTACTGAATAATTATTATAATTTTATTCTTAATATTTTTTTAATTAATATATATATAGAAAGAATAAATATATTTATGAATTCAGATATTAAATATGATTTAAATACTAATATTGCTTCAGATACTTGTTGGAAAAATGCTAAAGAAACAAATAATAAAGAAATAAATGATTATACATTATATAATAAATATGCTGAATATAAATCGGATAATAATTACGGTTCTATGCCTGATTTTAGATTAAATCATCCTAATTTAAGAGGTCGCGTAGGATATGGTTTGTCTGATGATTATTTAATTGATAATTATTCAGCTTTAAGAAATGACCCTAATTCATTAACACACGATAGATGTGCAACACAATTATTTGCTAGAGTTTTCCAAGCACCACCATTATTAAAAGGTGCAGAAGGTAATGTTGAAAAAGAATTAGATTTATTAAGTGGTAATGATACAAATGTTTATAAATCAAAAAAAACAGTTATGGAAAAAGAAAAAAGAATAGGATATCCTTTAGTCGATTCATTACAAGATATACAAAATCCCGATAATATTGTTCCTCAATGGACTAACGGGGGTGAAGATACTAGATCTTACAAAAATAGATCTGAATTTAATAAAAGATATATTAATAATAATTATAGAATAAATAATTATAGAATAAATAATTATGAATAATATTCTAAATTTAATTATATTATATTATATTAGATTAATATATGAGTTTTAATAGGACAAAATATGATACTTGTTCTTATAAACAAGATTTAGAAGAAAATGTAAATACATTAGGTTATATTTTAACTCCTTTTAGATATGAACACAAAGATAAATGTCGGCACCAATTAGGATTTATTGGTGGTACTTCTGTTTCTCATATTAAAGGTAATATTGTTGATTTAGAAAGTGAATTAAGAGGACAAACTAGAATTATATCTAAATGTGGTAATAATTATTACGTTCCAACAGATGATAATATTATTAAAAATGATAAAACTAAACCAATTGACACTTCTTTAAATCATTTAGGTACTTGTCAATCTATTATGTATAAATCTATTCCTCTACCACCAAAAATGAATTTTAATAAATGTTAATTTTTTTTTTTTATAATAAAAATATTTTGATTTTATTAGAGATTAAATTTATTCTATGAATAATAACCCTAATGATACACGCCTTAATTATGATGAATGTTCTTATGAAGAAAAATTAAAAAGAAGTATTGGTCCAGGTTTATATAATGTAAATGTTCCTAGTAATGATTGTACAGATTGTGGTTTAAGTGTACCTAATGATCCTTCTTTAAGATATCAAAAATATGGACTAAATACTTGCTCTATTTCTGATACAGTTGATGATTCTAATGAATTAAAAGGTCTTAATTACAAAAATTCTAAATGTAATGATGATAATTATTTACCTGATAAATATAATCAAAAATTTAAATGTAATGTTAAATTTGATGATGATCCACGTAAATGTTTTACACCTCAAGAATCTACTAGACTTTCTAATCCTTCTAATACTTTAAGAGGTACTGGTATTAATCGTTGGCAATGGTTATATGAAAATCCACAACAATTTGCTCTTGAAAAATTTAATAGAGTTCCAACTAATTATAGAATGGTTGCTAAAGATAATCATATCCCTTTGTTTGAAAAACCAAATACTTCTGATGATACAGTTAAACCAGATTCGCAAAATTTAGAAGTTAATCCATCTGATTCTATTAATAATTGGGGTAAAGGATTATCAACACATCCTTATGCACCAGGTAATCCTAATGGCATAATTAATCATAATTATGCTTGTATTTAATTATTTAAAATTTATAATTATTATTTTTATTATGAATAATTATAATTATAATTATTTTATTATTAATCATTTCACAAAAGATAAAATATATCATTTAACTATTGATAGTGATTTGAGATTTGTTAATTTTATTGGTAAAAATTTTTATAAAACTTTATTAAAATTTATTGATTATGGATATATTATTAAAATTTATGATTGGGATTTTTTTTTTCTTAAAAAAGAATTTTCTATTTCTAATAAATTAAAAATTATTTCTAATTTTAATAATTATTTATGTTATTTTGAATATGAAGATGATTTCTTATATTATTTTGATAATATTAAAAATAAAAAAAATCCTATTAATAATTCTATTATATTTATGATTAATTACCATAAATATAATATTTCATTTATTAATAACTATTCTGATATTTATAATATATATACACAATTTATATATTCATTATATACTGCTTTTTATAAATTTAATATTTATTTTGATAATTTTAATATTGATTTAATTTATATTATTAAAAATAATTATAAAAAAAAATTAAAATATTATAATAAAAATAATATTATTTATTTAAATAATTGTAATTATAAAATTATTATATCAGATTATTCATATTATAATATTAATAATAATATT
>CERI01096129.1_pt1 | contig 10568 bp, 15 predicted proteins | sample 350261 | NCBI WGS metagenome assembly CERI01 (sample SAMEA2620979, study PRJEB7988) | marine metagenome | isolation source: saline water (ENVO:00002010), including
AGGATATACGCAAGGTGAAGGATATACGCAAGGTGAAGGATATACAGAGTTAGATGAAGATAATAATGATTATTAAAAATTTGATTTAAATAATACTTATTATATATATTAAATATAATGTCCAACTTCAGCTCAATAAATGATACTTTTAGACAAAAGTATATCCAACTATTAAATAATGATTTAAATGATGTAAGATTATCTAAACGTATTGAAAAACAGTTATATAATTATAGTATACGCTTAGCTAAGTCTAAATATATTAAAAGAACTTGGAATAATCCAATATTTAAAAAAATATATATCAGTAAGGTTAGGTCATTTTATAGTAATATTTTAGAGTCTAGCTATATTAAAAATCCAAATTTTAAGAGTAAGATTTTGAGTGGTGAAATAAAAGTAGATGAAATATCTAAGTTATCTGTCTATGATATTTATCCTGAAAATTGGAGCAAATTATTAGATGAAAAGATTAAAAGAGATAAACTTAAATATGAAATGAAACCTACGGCTATGACAGATCAGTTTAAATGCCGTAAATGTGGGAGCCGTTCTTGTTCTTACTATGAAGTTCAGACTAGATCAGCTGATGAACCTATGACTCAATTTATAACTTGCCTAGATTGTGGGTGTCGTTGGAAACAATAATCTTATTGTTGATATGTATTACCTCTATCTAATCCTAATCCATTAGGATCTTTTACACTTATATTACATACACCCGCATTACAATTTTGGACAGTCTGAACGGGTAAGACTGTTTGAGCATTACAACTTGTACACTTGACCGCTTGATCTAATTTATCAAAGATAGCTTTTTCAATGGATGCACCATTATTTTCTAAAAAATAACGATAATCAAAAGAGTTTTTATTTCTAGAAATTTCATTATTCATTATACAATTTGCTCTATAATCGGTAAATATACGCCCATCAGCCATTCTTGCCGGAAAATCTAGATTCACATTATCACTTGTTTTAGCCATTTATATACTAGTCTAATATTTTATTTTTATTAGAATTTATTCTTTCTATTAATTTTAATTTATTCCCGGAAGTAGGTAAATTCATACTAGTTAATTTATCTTTTAATTCTCTTATCGTATATTCTTCATAATTAGGTAGAGAATTATCCATACTTATATCCATACTTATATCCATAGTTTCATTTGACATTTCTTTAATATTTTCTTTTATACTAGATTCTAAATTATCTTCTAATTTATCGTCTATCTCATCAGATTCAGTTATTTCAACTATTCTTTCATCGTTAGATTTTTCTTTTATGTTAGTTTCTACGGATATAAATAGACCATCCATCTTAGGTGAGGTGGTAGTATTAGTTAATTCATCTTCTACTTCATTTATAATACTGTTCATTATAATATCATCAGTTGATTCATCTATAATATTCTCTGTTTCTATATTATTCTTTGTTTCTATATTATTCTTTGTTTCTATATTATTCTCTGTTTCTATCTTATTATTTATTACTGGCTCACTAGACTTAGTCATAGGCTCACTAGACTTAGTCATAGGCTCAGTCATAGGGTCACTTACTATTTCTTTTTTAGTAAATATATCTTGTAGACCTAGTTGCATATTACCTATCACTTTTTCTAATTCTAAGATACGCGTATTTACCTTTCTAAATTCTAAGAATCCATATACTAGTGCACATATAACAACTAAGGCTATAAGAATATTCTGTATATTAGAGGATTCAAATTGTATAGTTGACCCGCTCATTTATAACAATACTTTATAAATAAATGTTCATTTTAAACTTATTTTATATATATTAATATATAATGATAGAACCGTATAGATTTAATATTGATATTAGTGATTATAATTTATTAGTATTAAATGATTTTATGAGATTATTTATTATACAATTTACTTCACAAATATTATTTAAAATAAATAATGAATCTTGTGAATTATTTAGTAAGATATTTATAGAGTCTACATTATTCATTTTACTAGGTGTATTAGTTTATTGGCTAGTATTTAATCACCTAATCGTATTTACTAATAAAGAAGATACTATTGATATGGATAACTATTATCAGTCAGTATATGTTACTATTTAAAGATACATAATTAATGTTTATAAAATGAGTGAATCCTATGATAAGATAGATGTAAATCATTCTGAAAATATAATAATAAATATTAAACCGTCTAATTTAGAAGAAGATACTAATATATTACCTGGATATACAGAAGAATTATGTAATACAACTAAATATAATACTTGTAGCACTTGTTGGAATTGTTGTCATGATTTTATAGGTCAATCCCATAGTATTCCTTTATCTTATATCAATGGAGTATTTCATATATATGGATATTTTTGTTCTTTTAACTGTGGAGCTAGATATATATTTGATAATAATACAGATAAAAGTAAATGGGATCTATATTCTTTACTTAATTTATATTTTAATATATCTCAAGGTACGTTAGGTAATGTAGTAAATATAGCTCCTAACAAATTAGCCTTAGAAAAATTTGGTGGAACTATGTCTATAGATGAATATAGAAATAATACATATAAATACGAACTAATCATACCACCTATTATACCACATAATCATGTTATATCCCTGTTAGGTGACTCTAAAATAACTAATAAAAATAAAGATAATTTTAAGCTATATAGAAAGAAACCACTTAATACCAAGAATAATATATTTAATACTATGAATCTTTCTTAATATATAAGAGTATTAGTTGTTTATATAATTCATATTTACTCTTTCTTATAGTTTTCTTATGTTTAGCTTTTTTATTATTAGTTTTCTTATTTTTAGTTTTCTTATTTTTAGTTTTCTTATTTTTTAGTTTATTCATATTAACATGGATATAAAAATAATAAAATTTTATTCATAATAAATAAGGCTAGTATTTTATTATTATCTATAAAATTAACTAATTTAATATTAAATTCTGCACTGGAAGATATATGTTTATTACTGTATATTTTTTTTAATAACTTATTCTTTATAGTACTTTCTCTTTTAATCTTATCTATGGTAAGTTTCCATTGCTTAAATATATATCTATTAAGATTATTCAATTGTTTTATAGATAGACAATTTAGAACATCGTAAAATATATCAATCTCTATACTATTAAATTCTGTTAGGAATGAATAATAATAATATTCATTTAATTCTTTATAAGAATATATAGCATATAAATTTTCTGGGTTAATTACTAAGTTTTCACACATTATTATTATGATTAATTTATTTAAGATTATTAAACTAATATTAAACTAATATTAAACTAATATAATGACCAGTTATCTATGTTATATTTATTGTATTCTTCAGTTCTATCAGTATTTATATCAATCTCTTTAGTATAGATATTAGGATTTTCTCTCCACTGTTTATTATATTGTATTGATAGATTAAGTAGTATATAATAACACTCATTATATAATTTCTTGCATATACTACCTAGTCTATTACTTTTTTTAGTAGGTTCAAAGTCACCATATTTTAATGCATTGATATACCCTCTCTCTGGTAATGATATAGTTATACTCTGAAAATTATTTATGGACGTTTTCAAGTAAAGTAGAGCATTTTCATAATATTGATTACGATTCATAATATCATCATGCTCTAGTATATGGATTGTCTTAAAAAATTTCCTTAAATATTTAACTCCTTCTTTATAAGAAACTTTGTTATATTTATTAAATTGTTTAATTTCGTGTAATAAATCATTTATATCTTTATTATAATACATATCGTCACTTATCTTATCTTTCCTAATATCATTTTTCTTATCTTCTTTATCTTTTAGATTGCTGTATGGATTACTTATAATAACGAATAATAAAACTATAAGAATTAAGCATAATATAGTTTTATCTTCTAATAATGATAGAATTGAGATACCTATAACTAATAAGAATATATTTGTGGTTATATTATTATTCTGCGGATTTAGAGATTTTAGAATATCCATTTCTTCTACTTATATTAAAAAAACATATTAATATTGAAACAATTATCATTATGATTCCTAGATATATAATATTTTCATCATCTCTTACAAATAATATTAGTGCTGTTGTATATTTTTTAAATGAATTTAATACAGATTTATCATCTTTCAATCTTAAGACAACTTCTGCTTCAATCAATTTATCTGAAAAACTATAAAACGAATTATTAAAAAAATTAGCCGTATTATTAAGAATCTCTCCTAAGGGTTTATCCATGATAGTAGAATGTTTCTTATCATAATGTTCTTCAATTATCTTATTTATCTTAGTAAATTCGTGTGAATCTAAACTATTCATAGAGTCTGTAATATATTGGCTTCGTCCTTCTTGTGGTCTGTTTGATGTAGCTTCTTTCATATAATTTGATGTATATTTTATTTTAACTTATGTAACTAATCATATGAACATTAGATATCATCATTCTTCTACAACAATATTTATGTAATCCTAATTCATCTAATACATGCCCCTCAATGGACTTCTGTGGATTAGATAAATCTATATAGGTTGTCCCAGGTTCATCACCCAATTCTTCATTTGATTTATTCTTTTCTTCTTGAACATTTGTCACATAAGGAATCCATTTGTCTGCTAATACTGTTCCACATGTAAAACATCTAACAGGAATAATCATTATAATACTGTATAATATTTTAAATCTTAAATAAAATCAAATTAGTTGATTTTTATTAGTGGCCGGCTACACATCTCCATGCATTACCATGACAACTGTCAAATGCAGGATTACTAGGCCCCCTACAAACAGATAGATTAGGACAATCATTCATATGATTAATAGCAGGTTCACTTGAGTCTTCACAAAATCTATAACAGATATCTCCAATATTTAAAGTATTATAGGTTAAGCATCTAGGCGTACCTTGTCTAATACACATCATTCTTGTACAACCTATCATCTGACCATCTCTTACTTGGCAATGATTACATCCATCATACCACGAGGAGCATGTGTTGGGTATAACGGTGGGCGCCGGTGATGGAGGTGGTGTAGGAGGAGCTGATGGAGGAGGTAGAAGTGGTAGAGGATCTAATGCAACTGAACAAGGTGTTTCCCACGGTCTGACACATCTGTTTAAAGATTCACACCAACTATAACCTCCATCCGTTACACAATTATGATCATCTTGTTGGGATCCTACTAGTTGACTTGAGCTAATTTCTAGAATACTCATAAATACTGTCATCACAAATTTCATCATTATTATAACAAATTATTGTGATAAACGTTTAAATATCTTTATGAATTTATTTATAGATTAAAACATCTTTTAATATAATAAAAAGGTATCATACAAATCCTTCGTTCATTTATTTGGGATGTTTTCATAATTACACTTTGTTCATCATCTATAAGAGTGTTATATTTATCTAATTCTAAAGAATATAATTCCCTTAATTTATCATTTTTACTATACATTTTGTGAATAATATATGTCTGGAAAATTAATGTACCCACTATAACTAATGATAATATTCTAAATATATTACAAGTTTTTCTATTAATTGTTATATTATCTTGATTTATATGAATACTAGAATTATGTTCTGGTTGTCTAACTTTAATGATACGGTATTTATCTTGATTATACTCAAAATAAGAGATTTCATTAACACATAAAGGACAAGTTGTTTTCCCTGTATTTAGCCAACCATCAATACAGGGCTTACAGAAATTATGAGAACATTGAAGTTTACACTTCTCTCTCTCTATTATTTCAGGTATTAAACAGATACTACATTCAGTCATATAATATTGGTATATAATATAATGGATCTTTTAACTAAGAATTATAGTGTGGGGATATTTAGTTTATTAGGTTTCTTTTTTCAGGGACAATTTATGAATGCAGTTATATTAGCTATCTTATGGGAATTTATAGAAGATTGTTTAGATAAAGGAGTATCTACTGAAAATATTTATAATCATTTTTATGAGTATCAAAGTGTTTGGAAAAAAGATGATCTATCTAAACAAAATAAAGTAGTAGATTTAATGAAAAATATGGGGGGATATTATGGGGGTCATAATCTTCGTAATAAGATGCCTTTATAAGATATCCTTTGTAATAATTTGATTACTATATATTTAAGTGTTATTAAACAAATAATCTCACTATGAAATTAGAATTCAGTTTTGTGACAAACTTAGAGAAGATGATTATCATGAACTCTATTCCTGAAAGAGAACATGTGGAAAGGATTGGTAAAACCATATTAACTAGGAGAGAATTTACGGATCAAGAAGCTAAAGAACTATTTTATAGTGAACTTCAAAAATTAATGTATAATCGCAGTTTAGGTGTTCCTAAAAAACTTAAAAAATTTAGATAGTAGTGTCTTCTTCTACATTAAGGTCTTCTTCTATTATACATTCTATCTCTTCTAATTTTAATTGTTTAGGTATTAGTTCTGGTTTAAGTATAGATTTAGGTGGTTTGTCTGTTAAAGTAACTGGATCTAAAATTATAGTGGGTCCTTTCTCTGGATCTTTTAAACTTTGTTTTTCTTCTTCTTTTTCCTTAGCTTCTTCTTTTTCCTTAGCTTCAAGATAATCTGAATCTAAGACATTATAACTTACAAACTCTTTCATAAAGGCACTTGTCATTTTATCATCTTTTACACTTTGTCTAGCTACTTCTAATGAAGAATATAATTTCATTAATACTAATAGTGAAAATGAAGCAAAACAAGACAAGGTAGATGAACTATGATATCCATCTTTTATAAGTTTTCCCGTTAATCCTAGATTGACTGTATAGACTCCACAATTAAATAAAAGAGATCTGTAATATAATAAATTTAGTTTGTCCATTTTTTTATCAAGGATAGGTTCTTTTACAATAATTTCTTTTAAAGAATTATCTGGTTTATCATTATCAATATCTAGATATTTAATAGCCCATTCTTCACGTCTTAATTCAAGAGCATAATAACTAAAAAAAGTAAATAAAGAAAACATATTCCAGTAAAGGACTGTTTTATGATATCCATCTGCATTATTAAAGTTTTCTTGCAGGGAACAGACATGATTACCATTACCTTCTACTTCATTACTACAACTTTGAGGTATAAAGAGTGACAACATCGTTCCTGTTGTAACTCTGTATAATTCTAAAACAAATAATCCCGCAACTTTCACACGTTGAACAATATCAGGATCAATATTAAACATTTATATTATATTTAGATTATAATTATTGGGTAATCATAGGGGATCCTTGATGTTTATTCTATCTAACTCTACTCTCTGCTATCGAATGTTGACGCTCACCAATTCGCACTATTGCATCAGGATGGCTGAGTCAGGGGGGTAAAAGACTTTGTCTGACTGGTGTTTAGGTAATTTAGTGTTCGGATTTAACTTTTAATTCTGGGCAGCAGCCCCCGATCCCGCAATTTTCCCTCTAGTTCTTCTTCTTTAGCGGCATCTATCTCCCCCTGCTTCAGCTCCTCCTCCTGTTGCCCTCTCTGAGCAGCGGCCTTTGCCTCCTGGACCGTCTTAATATCTTTATCATTTAAGACCCTATCAAGCTGTGATAATATTTGTCTAGCTGTTCGTGATTCATATTGTCTATCATTATAATTTACATATAATACTATACTTTTTATTGATGTTCCTGGATTACCCTTTAGATGATAAACTATACCAATTAATCCTAACATAATTACATTTGATAGACTCTGAATACCTTCGCCTAAGTTGCCTCTCATGCCCCTAAATATAGAACCCGCTAGTAAAGGAAATCCTATATACTCTATTCCATTACTATCTGCTATATTTAATGCGCTTAAATAAGCCTTTTTTAATAATTCATCAGAGCCCAATACAGCATCCAATATTTCTTCTTCATTTATACACTTTGTATAATCAGGTCCAACAGCATGAATTACCTTACCAACGTTTAATTTACCGTAGCGTATGATATTACCAGCTCTATCTTTTTCTTGATTTATCGTAATGTCTGCTTCACCTGGTGCGATGGCAGACGGCCCCTTGTCTCTGAACTTTATTTTCCTATCTTCTTTAAGTTTACTTCCACCAGCTTTATCAATAAATTTATCTATACCACCACAATTCACACACTCACCAACAGAATTAGCCGCATTGACTATAGCATATTTATTTATATTTTCATCTATTTGCAATAATTTGGAATCAGGAAATTCTAATAGTTTTGGTCCTGTATCAGTTACTAATGTAATGGTACAATTTCTAATTTTCAGACCCTCCATTACAACCCCTTCTTGACCCTCCATTACATCCCCTTCTTGGCCGCCCTCCTCTATTCTATGTATTCTTTCTAAATTTGTAGATAATGATAGTAGTAGTCCAGTAAGTTCATCAAATATAACATTTTCTATTACTGACTGCTCGATATGACGGTGGATGTATGTTTCATTCTCTTTCTTAAATAACTCGAACTCTTCTTGCGCAGCTGTTATATTTTCAGCTTTGAGAACGGGGTCATGGGAAGGCTTTAATTTTTCTTTAATTTTTGAATTTTTCAATAATCCATTTATAGATTCCTGTATTTTTGCATATTTAACAGGGTCAATACCGCCATCCGGAAATTTCCAGTAGATAGCATCTTCATATTCAGATTCACCATCAATAGTCATGCCATTTGACCGCGACCCTATCGCATTCAGGACATGGCGCGCAGTGTTCAACCCACCTTCGAAGATTCCTGTTCTAAGAGAAAAGCCATCTATAAGAGGCCAACTCTTAAAGCCATCATACTTACTATTATCCGGATAATAAAGACAGAACTTTTTAACTGAATATTTACCTTCTGTTAGAGTATCACCCCTAGATACAATGACATTCATTGCTGTCCTCTCATCAGGTTTCATACAAATAGGAAATGCGCCTCTGAAAGCTTCTTTGATATCAACAACTTTTTCCTCACTGTCTTTATATTCTTTTGGGTCTTGTAAAATTATAATGAGAATTAACGCAGGGATATTAGACATAATATATAATCCATCTACCCCTCCAGGGCGGGGAATTTTTATATCATATTCCTGTGTAAAACCATATTTTGAGCATAGTTTATCAACAGCTTGTTTCCCTTCTTTATCTAGTAACAATGTTTTCTCTTGAAAATGTCCAAAATTCCGTCCTGAATAGTGAGTAATGACTTTAAATTTGCCCTTGCCCTTGCCCTTGCCATCACCCATACTATCAGGTAGATCTAGCCACGGAGTTTGGGGGCTCTCTGCTTGAAAAGGTTCGGGATTAGTACTGACTAATGGCTGAGTTTCGTGGCTATCAGCTGACAAATTTCTCAAATGAGCTTTAAGATCAGTTAATCTTTCCTTGTAATTAGTTTCTATATATTTTATTGATGGTTCGGCATTAGGGCCTTCTAATGGTATAAAATGCGCGTGTAACTCAGGAAGGTTATTACCGTTTTTATCTAGCATTAAATATGATGAACAAGATAATAAATTATCATTATATTTAGGACCTGTAGCGGTTGATGTTACTAACGCTAAGAAATCACCATTTTTATCTATGGTGTTGCATGGGTCAAGGGTTAATCTAGTTTTTTGTTTTCTATTAACTTTATATAAATATAAATCGGGTCTAGTCCCTAGGTTAGTAGGGCTGGGTTTGGTCCAATTAAATGTTCTATCTGAGTAACCTTCAGTTGTGGGTCTTTCCTTTAAGATTCCTAAATTAACCACATCTTGGTGACCCGATATTATAGAATACAGGTTTTTTTTATTCAGATAATGTTTAGTTGCTTTAGGAGTATAAGTTCCCTCAGTAATTTGGTTTAATTTATCGAGCAGCCACACATACCCTTCTCCGGGGTTCGGGCTCGTCTCAGTCTTGGGTTCTCTACATTTAGGACATATTGCTTGTCCATTTGTATCTTGTGTAAATCTACCATCTTTATTACGTAATGGGATATTACATTCTTTACACATATATTTTCCATGTCTACCGTATCCAAACTTTATATCTGGGCGGCTTCTCGCGGCGGAGTCTTCGTCGGAGTGCGCGGTGGAGGATCCAATGGTCACATATGGCTTCTGATTCAATTCGTCAGTTGTAAGATCACTTACACGAAAATCACTCCATTTAAATCCATTAAGAGTATAATCAATATTATTTGTATCACTTTGTTCAAATTTTATAACAGGTATTTGCGCTTTTTCTAAACTTATCCCACTAAGTTCACTTTCTAAAACTTCCATTCCATGTATGTACCAATCTATACCTCCATGACATAATTGAAAATATTTTCTATCACCAGCATATCCTAAAAATAAGGCACAAGGTAATCTTAATAATATATTTTCTACTTTACCTGATCCTTCTTCATTCAATTCGTAACCCATCTCAGTTTTTAAGCCATCTTTACTATAGCTATACAGATCCTCATGATTACCGTTAATAATTGTGACTTTATCACTATTCTTAATCTTCAATGTAAAAGCAATAAGCAGTACTTCTAATGAATAACCTCCACGATCTACTAAATCCCCTAAAAATACTAAATGATAA
>CERI01284177.1_pt1 | contig 10568 bp, 10 predicted proteins | sample 350261 | NCBI WGS metagenome assembly CERI01 (sample SAMEA2620979, study PRJEB7988) | marine metagenome | isolation source: saline water (ENVO:00002010), including
GAAACGATAAGTATGACACCAACTCCCACAATGACTCAGACAGAATCTCACACGATAACAATCACCGAACCAACACCTACACCTACGATGTCCCAAACACCCACACATACGATGACTCAAACACACACAGAAACGACCACATTGACTATAACTCCGTCTCATACTGTTACACATACGCTAACAATCCCATACATTCAAAAATCATACGATATAGTAAATGATTATTCCCAATTAGAAGTTGTCTTCGGACAGCCAATACATGTAGACGGTATTGCACTAGATTATGAAGTCACAAATACAATCACAGATGATGATGGAAATCGAACACCGCCATATCAAAGTGCGAATATACTAAATACATTAGAAGATGGTATCCCTCAATCTAGATATGTCATAGTATCAACAAATGATCAGCCAATACCATTTGATTTACTTTTCAATAAAACGGATGAAAATGAATACAGAATGCCATTTGTTTCCATTAAGGGTAGCGGGGGAGTACAATTGAAAGACACGGATGGTTATGGTAAAGTATATATAAAATTAGTCATGTATCTCAACGGACAAACGGAAACATTTGAATTTGATAACGTAAGCACATACACAAGTAGAATAGAAATATTAGAAGGAAATGTAGAAGGAAATTTAGACGGTAACGTAGAAGTGTAGTCGCGTTATCTTGATTTTTAAAGTATTTTTGATATATTAACAATGAAAGAAGACACCGTAAAACCCTTTATACTCGCCGAAAATAGGTACGCGTTTTACGATGTATTCATTCACCGCACGGGAAATGTCGTCGCCATAGCCCCTATGTACGAAGGTTGGCTCAAAGAATTAGGGGTATCATGGGAAAACATCCAATGTTACGTATCTGGAATACCTTTCGAAACACGTGTCAATCGTGATCCCCATAAGCACACTGTCGTCGTCACATTCGTACCCCCTCCATCTATGAAAGCATTGGGTGGATCTTGTGAAGCCGCGTTTACAATCAAAGACACTAAATACGAGATGTCGTGTACAATCGATCGAACCACGGATACACCAAAATACTGTGTCGCGTCCACCATGATTCAAAATTGCGCACCATTCGTCCAAACATGGATGAAGTACCACATGTCCATCGGAATCGAACACTTCTATTTTTACGACAACAACTCCGACGATACCGAACAACTCAAGAAAAATTTAGAAGGATTCCCGGCTACATACATTCACTGGCCATTTCCTTGTGGCATACCCCACAACTCGGGGCGTTCAGGTCAAACGTGTTCCCAAACCCGCGCGCTATACAGAGATGACCATGCCTTCATTGCTTTGACGGATGTCGACGAATTCATTCACAGTCCAAATAGTAGTCTTTTGAATGAATTGAAGAAAGTTAACATATCCACACACTCAGGGATTTTGATATGTTGTCAGTGGTTTGGATGCGGAAAGGGGGTCGATTTTAATGGTGAAAACTTTTTGGAGAAACTCGTGTACAGGAAAGAAACGAGTCAAACACATAAAGTTGGCCATGGCCCTAAAAGCATCGTGTGTCCTCGTAATGTTGACATTTTTGCAGTGCATCGTCCATCGAAAGGGAAACCAATGGTACACCTCGATAATGAGACGATTCGATTCAATCACTACTTCACACTCACAATAGGAGTGTATAAACGCTTCAGAGCGAGAAAAGCGCATTGTGATTGTGAAAAACTGGACGCCGTTTACGATGACGATGTGGCTCAGTACTGGAATCGCGTGAAGGACAAGAAACAATTCGTCTTCATATCCATTCCAAAGAACGGGTCACAAAGCGTATTCAGTATGTTGAAATACAAGATTAAAGATCGTTCGAGTGAATCCGAACACGGCATAATGGACAACCATGCGCGGGCTGTTGTGTTACGGGACAGATACAGGGATTTCGACTCTCGTTTCACATTTTGCTTCGTTCGGAATCCTCTCGAACGCCTGGTGTCTTGGTACGACCACCATCTGAAGGTGTACCGATGTGAACCGTATAAATCCAGAACATTCAAAGAATGGATCATGGCAGGGTGCCCTCATCATTGGAAAAAACAAAACGGAACACATTGGAACGAACCGTTATCTCCTATTCATCAATGGCAGTTCTTGTATGACGCCGATGGAAATTGTTTGGTCGATCGCATATACAGAATGGAATCGTTTGATGCCCATTTTGAAGATGCGTGTCGTATCATAGGGGTCGAGCCACCTGAAAGAAAAACACACAAAAATAAAGCCACGAAAGGGTCGTGGGAAGATAGGTACGATGATGAATCACTGGCGTTCGCTACAAAAATCGTCGAGAAAGATATTAGGCTATTTGGGTACTAGGATTTTGGTCTTCTGAATTCAAATCCTTGCTTTTGCTGTAATCCAAGTTGTCTTAGCAAAGGTGAATAATTAGAAGGTACCTCTTACAGTGTTGCGTCTTGCAGCACGAATGTTACGTGCTTTTTTATTCTGGTTAATGAGATCCCGGTTTATTTCTTCTTGAGTTTTAAGTTTTGCAGTTTGTTCAGATAATTTCTATTTCTTTTGTACTGTTATGCTTGATGTTACTGGAGTTGTGTTAACTGGTTGCTTAAAAGCACTTGGGAATTGAGTATTTTGTGTAGATGTTTTATTTATATGAGTTTTATTCTGAATTTTAATCCATTTATTCTTCCCATTTTTATACGAGTTATTCGGAAAGAAATCTCGTCCAGCTTTCAAAGGGTACGAAGTCTTTATATATTTTATGACAGAACAATTTCGAGATATTCGTTTAAAACGTAGCGCGTTATTACCATTAATGTCAGAACATTTCGAAGGGTGTGAATTCATTCCAGTTTCCACATATGAAGATAAGGGTAAACTGGACAAAAAATCATTTCAAAAAGATTCAGCATGTCAATTTGAATTTGTCCGTATTTTTCACGATTCCAATTGGCAATTGGGTGCCATAGTGAAGAGTATCAAAACAAAGAAGACATACGACATCATACTGAGTGCGTTGAAGACAGACACCCCCGATGATCCCGATTGGAATATACACGAAATAACGAATGCGAACGAAGTGCGTAGCAAGGAACTAGGGGCTGACTTGATCTCAAAAATTGAGAAATATATAGGCAAAGGAGATACAGGTGATTGGTTTGTGTCATGTAAGATATCAAGGGGGAAGGTGCTTCTCGGTCGGTCAAAAGATGATTGGGTTCAGGTGAAGATGGAATATGTGAACTTGTATTAATTTTTCATTACAAAACTATATAACTAGTCGTATCTAAGGAGGGGTAATACCCTTGAACTCAAGCCATTCCGTAAAAATAGCAGCCCGCTTTTTGCAGTTGGTCGGATTACCTGGGTTTGACACACCCTTCATATTATCAATTTGTGGATAACGCATAAGGGCCTGGTACTTAACATTGAGAATTGGAGCAAGTCTAGGATTCTCGATCTCGTGAAAGAATGTTGAGATAAGTTCACAGTATTTCTTCACGCGTTCGACAACATTCATCCCATTTCTAGATTCAGTCGACCCGATTAAATTGTTCATCATTATGGCCTGAATTGTAGGAAGTGTGTCGAAAGTGTACTTCACACGTTTGCGACTTCCGATGATTTTAAATAAAATCTTTACATTGCGTTTAATTGATAATTCGTCAACTTTTTCAAATCGAAGCCTTTCACACACTTCTTTTACATCCGTTTTCTCTGAAGCTTTTTGACCGACAACGATACGACATTCGTGAAAGTTTCGCAAAATCAACAACATCACGTTTGACGACTCGCCTCGCAGATTTTCTTTAGAAATGCTCCTCACAAAGGATTCTCTTATTTCGTCAGCATATAATTGTCCGAGTTCTTTCGTCAATGCACACATGGGGATCGCTGAAAATCCATTGATAATTTCACCAGGATGCAAAGGGAGCGAGTTGTTGACTCTGAAAAACAATGTCTCTTCGTGTAAGGGGGTCAACCCCTCGTACACGAGGCAAATCAATGTCTTATCATCGAACACTGCCCTCATTTCTTCAGAAAGTTCGTGATACAATAATTCTTTTTTTGTCCTAGGGCATGTAATCTTAAGTTCGCCATCGAAAAAGCGCCGGATTGCCTCTGTACGATGACCGCCGTCGAGAATTGAGATATCAAGCGCTGATTTCTGAGATCCTATAAAAGGCGACGTAAGACTGTTATTGAAAATGGACTCGATGAACTCCCTGTAGTATGTCTTTGGCCACGTTGTGTTGTTCCTCTGGATGTCTGGAAGCTTCCAATACCCCTTTTTCAATTTATTGTTCATAAAGTCGCCGACTGTATAGAAATTTGTCTTGTAATTGGGAAACTGAAGGTCGGTGCGAGAAAGTGTGACGATGTTGGAGGAATGCATGTTGTTGAAGCGTTGTTGTTTTTTGGATACTATGTGTGATTGCGTTGAAGCGTTGTTGTTTTTTGGATACTATGTGTGATTGCGTTCTTTAGGTGATAATTTGTATTTTCCTTTGTGATTTTAAACTGTTTTCAAAATGTGCGAATATATATCTTATATATTGTCACATCATAAGTAACAATGGGGGTTCCACGAAGAATCCATCAAATATGGATACACCACGATGACATACCCCTTCACAAGTATCCAATAGAGCATATTCAATCTTGGAAAAAACATCATCCATCTTGGGAATACAAACTATGGACAAAGGATGAATGTGACCTATTGATTCATAAATATTTTCCGGAAGTGAAAAACCAATATGAAAAAGCACAATATGTCGTAAAAGCTGACATATGTAGAATCGCCATTTTGATACTCTGTGGTGGAATCTACGCAGATCTCGACACGGAGTGCTTCAAATCATTTGACAACCTTGTTGATGACATCGATGTGACCATAAAAAACAATAGCAATTCATTTTTCATGGCACCAAAGGGAGCGACATATTTAAAGATATTCATGGAATATTTGTCGAATAAACACAATGTACACCAACCTATTCGATATGGGGGTCCGATGGGTATCGTCGATTTCGAGAAACAGTACGATGGAAATCTGGACGACATCATGAGGAACGAAGGAGCATATTGCGAAAAGAACGGACTGAAACATGAAAATGCATACGCCGTGCATTATTACAGAAAAAACTGGATGCAACCGTACCTCGTTGTAGGTTCAGCCCCATATGTTTCATCCTGGTTAAAAAAGAATATGGGGAAACTCAAGAAACACAGAGCGGACATGTGTCCGTTCAACAATGCTTGGGCTTTGTTCAACCCAAAAGAAATTTCTATATGGACCTACCCATGCGACCTCCATCAACGTGGTACACTCATACCAACAGATGAACAACGAAAAGAAATGTATGACATCAGAGAGTTCATGCCAAAGTTCTACACTAGGAGGATATACAACAACGTACCGAAAAGACAAGAAATCACTTGGATGAAATCATTCACCATGATGATTGATACAGTGTATATGCTTATCGAACTCGACGGGGCTAAAAAAATCTACATCATCGGATGTGATATGATATATAAAAACGATAAAAGCGATTTTTTTTATGCGAATGCACAAAATTGTAAAGGAACAGCGGATCCACTGCGAAAAGGAAAAGACGCGTTGATACAAGAATTAGACAAACTGTATGAATATGCTAAAAAACGACACGTTGAAATTCGAAACCTAAGCGAAGAAGCAGATACGTTGCTTCCATTCCAGAGATTAAACCTCTAAAGGTTTAAACATTTGTCTTATATATATTTCATAATGAATATGGATTACCTTCAATATTTCAAGGAATATACGCTCAGAAAAGAGAAAGATCAGAACGGATTCGAAGAAAAAGTAAAAGCCGGATATGTTTGTGAAACTAAAAATGTTCGTCTCATCTTCTTTGACTTGGAAACTTCGTCTCCATGTGAAAGGAATTACCCTATTGCCTCAGTTGACAGCATCATCGAGATTGGTGCTGTAAGTGACGAAGGAACGTTTTCCAAACTTTGCAACCCCGGACACCCTATATTCACAACATCAGTGAATGGGATTACGGATGATGATGTGAAGGGCGCACCGCATACTCGAAATGTTTTGAAAAATTTTCTAGAATGGGCTCAGCCAGGCGAAAGCTATGATGCGACACTCCTCATCGCACACAATGCCGCACAATTTGATCTGAAAGTCCTACGATCTCATATAGCGCAGTATTTCCCTGATATGAAAAGTGACAATATGTATGTAGCCGATTCGTTGCACCCGCTAAGAAAACAATCTGATGCCCCCAGTGCAAAACTCGAAGAGATTTATCGTCATGTCTTCGATCAAGATTACGTTGAAAAACATCGAGCACTCGAAGATGCAAAGGATTTGAAGCGTATCACCGAACACGTTTGTAAAGAAAAGAACATTTCTTGTACTCACTTAATGTCTGGAAACGCATATCCCCTGATGAGCGAGACAATGAAACCGAAAGCAAATGCGAACCAATGTTATTTTGATGTCCCATTTCCAGAAAAAGATGCCGCTAAAAAAATGGGAGCTAAATGGGATCCAGTGAAAAAGCTATGGTTCGCTCCTACCGATGAAATCAAAACCGCACTATTGACCAAATTTAAGACTAAATTCTGACTGCAATATAATGAACAAACAAGTGATGTATATTGCACACAGGGGTGTCTCAAAAAATATAAAAGACAACAGTGTGGAAGCCATAAATCTAGCCATAACGAGCACTGAATATGACGGAGTGGAGATAGATGTTCAACTATGTAAATCTGGCGAGATTGTTCTATACCACGATATCACCTTGCACGGTCATTTCATCAAAGATTTGAACTATGACGAATTGAAGCTTTATGACATCACATCACTAGAAGACCTGTACAAAAAAGTCCCATTCATTCAAGAAAAGATACTACTCATCGATATCAAGGGGAATGACTACAACATAGTTCCCACATTGGAAGGGTTCTTTAAGTTCATGGATACATCTAATATATATTTCTGTAGTTTCAATGCACCTCTCGTGAAACAACTAGACAGACATTTCAACAAAGGGAGAACTTTCGAGTGTTTCTTCCATCCCAATGAGTACGAAATGATCACGCATGGTTTTGACATGATAATGGTACACTGGACCTGCTTGAATGCCGTTCTGATTGACTTCTGTAAAACAAGAGATATTGTAGTATTTACGTACACACATAAGGAGCCAATAGAGTTAAAACACATGCTTTCGTTCAATGTAGATGGGGTCATAACAAATGGAGTCTAAAACTGCTCGTGTACGAGGCGAACATGGCTCTTTTCATTTTTCGATGGTAATAGTTCACCTTTAATTCGCCTATTTATCATTTGGAATGGTATGCTTATTTTCATATATTCACCTGTGTCAACATAGTTTTTGAAAAACACGTATAGTTTTTGTATAGGTTCGTATTGTGGTGTGAGTTGAAAATGAGCCAATTCTTTGATGATTTTTGTCACATCCTGTTGTCTTTCTTGTTTTGATTTGTACTGAACACTCATATAGTTACATATATAACATTCCTTTATTACGTTACAACGAATGAAAAAAATGATTCGATTATTTATCACCTAAAGAACAACATATGATATCATATATCCACTTTCAAAACACGTACATAAAGACTCGAACCCTATTATATATAAGCAAGCATTCATCATGCCTTCTACCAACCAAAACCTCGTCGATACAGAATGGGAGTCCATTGTGCCGTGTCATAATCCGTATCCTATCACTCACATCTTGAGCGTGTGTCAAAGTCGTACAAAGAAATGGATGTTGCATCCTCGATACCAGCGTTATGACTATACTTGGTCTGCTGATTTCTGCAGCCTCTACATCGATAGCATCGAGAAAAATATCGCCCAAGCAAGTACCATCACATTATCTGTCAAGATGATTGATAATGTAGAACACACGTATATCCTCGATGGAGGACATCGCATCGATACAATCAAACGTTTTCATAACGACGAATTTCGTGATATGCGTAACAGATTGTACTCTGAATTCAACGGTGACACAAAACTCACATTTGATGGTAGGCTCCTGACCGTCATTACATACAGAAATCTGACAGATGAACAAGAGGATCTTCTCTTCATGCGCATCAACCGTAACCTTCCTCTCTCTCAGGGGGAAACAATCAATGCGTATCGCTCTACTCCGATCTGTAAGGTCACACACGACTGTTCTGAGATTTTCAAACCCATCATGTGTAACAAGTACGGTTTGTCCACATGTTGTGATGGTGATCGCATGGAAGAGAAGGCGTACATGTTCGTACTTTGTGTCAATTTTCTTTTGGGAAAGGTAAACATTTACGAGAAGCCAGGCACTAAGGTCCTATCGATGATTCAAAGGTACAGCACCATCGAAACCCCTACCCCGGAAATCATGGGGAAGTTGAAGAAAAATCTGAAACAGCTTTTCTCATGCATCGATGTCAGGATGACCAAAAAGTTCAAGTTCTACGATCTTCTCGTGGCACAATGGCTTATCATCAACTCACCAGGCGACGTACTTATGTACAAGTACTTCATGGAGATGGTATACATGAAGGACTCTGTGTTGTACGACCGATGGAAGGATGCTGTCAAGAATGATACTACGAGTACACACTCCCGTGTAAATGGACTGGATCATAAGAATATTCAGGTCAGGGTCAACTTTTTTAAAGATAACTTCAAGATTCGTCCTAATGTGTAATTCTAAGTTCACTGTTAAGCATGCATTGTTTGTAGACCATTAGCACTTTTAATAATATGAAAAACCTTACCTCGCAACATTCCTTTACGTAGAATATCGCATGAAGAACCACTTGTAATAATTATCGAGCGACATTCCATAGACCATTCTTCACGTGTCGCAATACATCCGAGCGCATATGGACCTCTAATGCATCCATCGCCACCAACTGCTTTTCACATGCTTCCTTCTTTGGAATCCCGTGTACAACATCCTCCATTCGTATGATATGTGCGGATACATTATCTAGACCTTTAAATGCCCTCTCGTCTTCTCCCATGGCGTCTTCTAATCTATATATCATACGTTTCGCACAATCTTCCATCACATAGTCGACCATGAGCTTCAAGAATTTGCCATCTTCATATACATCCAGATAATTTCCTCTTATGTTCATGACTCTAATATTCTTATGTGCTCCTTTGTGAGCCGCATTGGGAAACTCGGAGAAAAATGTCAATGGTTGTTCCGCGTTTACACATTTCCTCACGATGTTTGCTATAACTTCTGGTGTCATATGCTCGTACGTCTCCTTCGACCAATTGACTATCTTAATGTTATTCGTGATGTTGTTTGTGATGTTATTGTGGCTATTTATGTTTACGTCTCCAGATGATGTGGTGCTGGGCGGGGGTTCAGGTGGACTACATTTTACGGTTTTCAAATGCTTATATTTCCCCTGCCTTCTCGCAAATACCTTTAAACATGTTGGACATTGATGTACTTTTTCCTTTGATGTTGTGGGTGGTACACTTTGTGATACGTTTGTACCTTCAAGTGTTACGTTTGGTGATACATTTCGTGTTACGTTTTTACCTTTATAGTTTCCATTGGGTATTTCCTGGTACTTATCGTTTTGAGGAAGTGGTTTTAAGAAACAAGGAAATTTTCTTGTTAAATGTTTCTCTAAAAAGCAATTATATTTAAATGTCATCCCACAATGATCACAAGAAATTGTCATTATAATATATCCTTAAAAATATCCTTAAGTTACTGAATAGATTTTAATAAGAAATATACAAATAAACGTAGTTTAAAAATTTAAAAATTTTTCAGATAGATTATAAATGAGCAATTTTAGATTTATTAGGGTTAATCCTGGATTTGGTATAACAGATAAAACTCATAGTTCTCTATTGACTGTCATAGATTCGTCAAAAGTTCCAAGATATGTTTGTTTCACAAACAAGTTGAACGCATTGCATTGTATCACTTATATTTCTAAGTTTAGGTCTGAGTACGGATATTATCCAGTCTTGGATTTCAGCAAGGAAGACAAACGACACGAAATCAAAATGAAACTTGATAGCACAAAGGTTATGGCATCAAGAGTGTCGAAATTCTTTCAAATTGAAACGTACGATGAAAATCAACTCGACGATTTATGTAAGAAAAACGCTATTAATATTTTTTGTATACACAGTTTTTCGTATTACACAAAGGAAAAAAACATGGAGATAATACTTTCAGCACAAGAATTGAATAGTAAACCCGATCTAACACAGTTTGCGGAAAACTTGAATCAAATATTGTATCGATGAGTTTTAGTAGTACATTTTCTGTATTTGGTGGTACGTTTTTCATGATTTAGTGATACGTTTAGTAGTACTTTTTGCTTAACGGTGTTACGGTTTTGATATTCATTTTTCTTCGAAAATAATGAATATTATGAAAGACGAATCATATAAAATATTATATTTCTTTTATGAATAACTTTCGAAATTCATATTTCATTAAACTAAAAACATCCAAACAATATATGAAAATCATATATTATGTAGGATGTTATATATATAT
>CERI01018071.1_pt1 | contig 10565 bp, 10 predicted proteins | sample 350261 | NCBI WGS metagenome assembly CERI01 (sample SAMEA2620979, study PRJEB7988) | marine metagenome | isolation source: saline water (ENVO:00002010), including
AATTGCTTATCAAACAGCATATTTAAAAACTTATCATAAAGAAGACTTTATAGCTGCAACTATGTCAACGGAACTGACTAATACATCGAAATTAAGGGAGTTCGTTGAAGAATTAAAAAGATTAAACATTGAAATCATTAGACCATCCATAAACAAATCTTTTGCAGATTTTAAAGCTATTGATGGAAAACTTTTTTACGGTCTTGGAGCAATAAAAAACGTTGGATACGAAGCTGTTTCAAATATAATAAATGAAAGAAAACAAAACGGTAAATTCATATCTTTTATAAACTTTGTTAGCAGAGTAAATACTAAAGATGTTAATAAATTACAATTAGAAGGTTTTGTTAAAGCAGGAGTATTCGATGAATTTGATAAAGACAGAAGTAAAATTTTACACTCAATACCTAAAATAATTCAACAAATTAAAAATATAAATGATGATAAGGAAAATCATCAAACAAACTTATTTGAAAAACAAGAAAATACCAAAGAAGAGTTCGACTTTTTACCTAGCACACCGTGGACTCAAAAAGAACTTTTAACAGAAGAATTCAAGTCTTTAGGTTTTTATTTATCCGATCACCCCTTAAATGAATATGAAGATATTTTTAACCAACTAAAAATAACTCCTTATAATCAATTTTATAGTAATAGCGATAGTGAAGGGTTAGTGGCAGGTACTATTATGTCAGTAATAGAAAAGAAAAGCGCAAAAGGAACTCCTTATGGAATAGTGAAATTTAGCGATAAAAAAGGTGAATTTGAATTATTTTTGTTTGCAGAGGTACTAATTTCAAATAGAGAAAAACTTAAAGAGTCAGAATCTTTAGTATTAACACTTCAAAAAGATAAAATATCTGAAGACTCAAATAAAAAAAGAATTAATGTTAGAAAAATAGTAAGTCTAGACGAAGTAATTAATAAACCTTATTCAAAAATTACAATCGAATTAAGGGATAATTACAATTTAAATGAAATTAGTGAACTTTTATCAGATAATGGAGAAACTGAAATTAATTTAGTTATAAAAGATCAGAATAAACAAGCTTATTGCTACTCTCTTCAAAATAATAGAAAATTTGATTTAAAACACCTAAAAGAGCTAAAAGCTAAGGATTATGTAGAAAAAATAACAGTTTAGAGTATTGATTTTTTAGTTTGTTTGTATATATCAGAGAGTAATTTCGCACACAGTTACAAGGGCATTGCCCTACCGGTCCATTAATTTGGAATTACTGTGGTGGATTAACCGGAAAACTATATGAACGTACCAAAAGTAGACATAAAACAATTACTAGAAGCTGGTGTCCACCTCGGACACAAAACATTGAGATGGAATCCAAAAATGAAAAAATATATTTTTGGAGAAAAAAACTCAATTCATATTATAGATTTAACTCAAACAGTTGATTTTCTTAAGAATGCTTTAGTTCAAGTACATAAAGTGATTTCAGCAGGTGGAAAATTATTAGTTGTTTCAACGAAGAAGCAGGCATCTGAACAAGTAAGTGATCTTGCAAACGAAACAGGACAATTTTTTGTAAACTACAGATGGCTAGGCGGGATGCTCACAAATTGGAATACAATTCAAAACTCAATCAAGAGATTAAAAAAATTAAATGATCAACTTTCAAAAGAAAATCAAGGATTTACAAAAAAAGAAATTTTAAAATTTGGTAAAGAAAAAGAAAAGCTTCAAAGATCTCTTGGTGGTATAGCAGAAATGAAAAAAACACCCGACTTAATTTTTATAATTGATACAAATATCGAGTCTCTAGCAGTAGCTGAAGCAAAAAAATTAGGTATACCAATTATAGCTGTATTAGATACTAATTCAGATCCTACAGGTATAGATTTTCCTATTCCAGGAAATGACGATGCAAGAAGATCAATAAATTTATATTGTGAGTTACTAAAAAATACAATTAAAGACGCTGAAAAATTCATTAAAGGATCTGAAGAAAAAGAGAAAAAAGAAGAAAAAAATAATCTTAAACCAAAAAAAAAATAATTCTAAAAATTACCACTTGATGTCAAACAAAGATTTATTAGATAACATTAAAAAACTCAGAGAGATGACGGGTGTAGGTTTTAAAGATTGTAAAGTAGCTTTAGACGAGACCAAGGGTGATATTGAAAAATCAGTCGAATTTTTAAGAAAAAAAGGAATAGCAAAAGCTTCAAAAAAAATGAACCGAACGGCATCGGAAGGTCTTTCTTTAGTCAAGGAAGAAAGTGGTAAAGTTTCAATAATAGAAATAAACAGTGAAACTGATTTTGTGGCAAAAAATCAAGATTTTATAAATTTTTGCAAGGAGTTATCGAATATTAATTTCTCAGTCAAAGGGGATTTAGAAAAACTCAATCAATCAAAAATGTCTAATGATAATCTAGTAAAAGATAATTTAGTTAATTTAATAGCTAAAATTGGTGAGAAAATTACAATACGAAGAACTAATTATTTTGACAATAATTCAGGATTTAATTATTTTTATGTTCATTCTGCTATAGAAAAAAATATTGGTAAAATAATATCTATAGTTAAACTAGATGGAATTATTAAAGGTAAAAACGATGAAATTGGAACAAAAATAGCAATGCACATAGCTGCATCTAACCCTTTAGCGATTGATAAAGAAGATATAGATAAAAATATAGTTGATAAAGAATTAGAGATAATTAAAGCTGAAATATCTAATTCAGGTAAACCAGCTGAAATGGTAGAAAAAATTTCTAAGGGTAAAATGGTCAAATTTTTAAATGATAACTCCCTTTTAAATCAGGTATGGATAATGGATCCAAAAAAAAAAGTATCTGATGTATTAAAAGAAAATTCATCAGATAAAGAGATTAAGGTCTTAGATTTTATTAGATACAAAGTCGGAGAAGGGGTATAATTAAAAAGTGAGCAATGAGTTTAATGAGAAAACGTATTCATCTAAGATGGATAAAAGCATTCAATCTCTTAAAAAAGATATTTCAACATTAAGAACTGGAAGAGCCAATACTAATATGCTCGATACAATTAAAGTAGATGTATATGGACAATTAATGCCAATAGAGCAGCTAGCAACTATAAGCGTTCCAGAAGCAAGACTAATATCAATTCAAGTGTGGGACAAAGCTAATACAGCATTAATAGAAAATACTATTCAAAAATCTGAACTTGGAATTAACCCTCAAATAGATGGACAAACAATAAGATTAAGAATTCCTGACTTAACCGAAGAAAGACGAAAAGACTTAATAAAAGTATTAAAAAATATGGGAGAAAAGGGAAAAATTTCAATACGAAATATTAGACGAGAAGCAAATGAAGACCTTAAAAAAAAATTAAAAGATAAAATTATTTCTGAAGATCAAAATAAAAACTTTGAAAAAAATATACAAAAATTAACAGATTTAAATATAGAAAATATAGAAAAAATTTTAACTGATAAAGAAAAAGAGATTATTCAGATATGAATAAGCTTAACCATGTGGCTTTTATCATGGATGGCAATGGTAGGTGGGGAAAGAATAAAAATAAAACAAGAAATTACGGTCACTTAAAGGGCGTTGAAACAGTTAAAAAAATAGTAACTAGTTCAATAAAATTAAAAATTCCAATAATAACTTTTTTTGTTTTTTCATCAGAAAATTGGAAACGACCAAAAAAAGAAATTGTTTTTTTATTTAAGCTTATAAAAGGTTATTTCTCACGTGAAATCGAAAGCATAATATCACAAGGTATTAAAATAAATATTTTAGGTGATGTCAAAAAATTCTCTAAAGATATAAAATATACATTAAAAAAAACAACAGATCTCACAAAAAAAAATAAAAAAATTATTGTTAATTTAGCGATAAATTATGGTTCAAAAAATGAAATTCTACGCGCCTTTAAAAAAACAAAAAAACTAACAATTAAAAACTTTGAAAAAAATCTTTATACTAAAAATATGTTAAATCCTGATATTTTAATAAGAACTGGTGGACATCAACGATTGAGTAATTTTATGTTGTGGCAACTAGCATATGCTGAACTATATTTTTTAAGTAAATTATGGCCAGACTTTAACTCTGTTGATTTAAAAAAAATCATCACCAAATTTAAAAAATGTAAAAGAAATTTTGGGGCATTATGATCTTATTAAATTTAAAAAAAAGAATAATTACTTCATTAATATTATTTTTTTTAATTTTTTTAATTATTAAATTTAATTTTATTTTAGTTTATAGCTTAATTGTTTTAGGCATTGTTTCCTGTATAGAATTCTTTAGTATTTTAAGAAAAATATTTAATAATAAGCATTATTTATTGATTTATAATTTATTATTTACTACTTATGTTTTTTCATTTTGTTTGATTTTTTTCTTTTTCTCCAACGTCTTACAATTAAAAATAATACTTTTCTCTCTTTTATTTGGATGCATTACCTCAGACATTGGAGGATTTATTTTTGGTAAAATATTTAAAGGACCAAAATTAACTAAAATTAGTCCTAACAAAACAATATCTGGTGCATTAGGATCTCTAATTTTTTCCTGTACAACAATTTCATATCTATTTTATTATTTTACTGGGAATCTAAATATAAATATTTTTATAATTGGTTTAATAACTTCTATATTTTGTCAATCAGGAGATCTTTTTTTCTCTTTTTTAAAAAGAAAAGCTAAAATTAAAGATACAGGGAATTTTTTGCCTGGTCATGGTGGTATATTAGACAGATTAGATGGAATTTTTTTAGGTATCCCTACAGGTTTTATAGCTTTAATAGTTCTGTATTAAATGAATAAAATAATCTCAATAATAGGTTCTACTGGCTCAATAGGATTAACAGCCTTGAGTATAATAGATAAGAAAAAGAATTTTTTTAAAGTTAATTTACTTTCATCGAATAAAAATTATAATCTTATATGCAAGCAAATAAAAAAATATAAACCTAATTTTTTTGTTATTTCTAATCAAGATATTTATTTAAAAGTAAAAAATAAATTTAAAAAAAAAAAAACTAAAATATTTAATAATTTTGATTTACAAAATTTAAAAATTAAAAATGATATTGCTATTTCAGCAATTCCAGGAATTAATGGTTTAGAGCCTACAATTGCAATGATAAAATTGAGTAAAAAAATTCTTATTGCAAATAAGGAGTCAATTATTTGCGGATGGAACTTGATAAAAAAAAATGCTTTAACAAATAAAACAAAAATAGTTCCTATTGACTCAGAACATTTTTCAATTTTCACATTACTTAAAAGTCATAAATTAAATGAAATTAAAAAATTTTATATAACAGCATCTGGGGGGCCTTTTTTAAATTATAAAATAAAACAATTTAAAAACATTAAACCAAAAGATGCTTTGAAACATCCAAAATGGAAAATGGGTAAAAAAATTACTGTAGACTCATCAACACTAATGAACAAAATGCTGGAACTTATAGAAGCACAAAAGTTATTTGATATTCCTGATAATAAAATAGATATATTGATTCACCCTAACTCATTAGTACACGCTATTATTAAACTTAAAAATGGATTGACTAAATTTATCTACCATGAGACGACAATGATAATACCACTTGCCAATGCTTTATTTGAAGGAGATTTTAATATTGAAGATTTCTATAATAAAAAAATAAAAAAGCGCACTATAGAAAATTTAACTTTTGACAAAGTAAATGCGAAGATTTTTCCGATCATCAAATTAAAAAAAAGATTAAATGAATGCCCATCAACACCGATAATTATAAATGCGGCTAATGAAATATTAGTTGATCAATTTCTTCAAAAAAAGATACCCTTTTTAAGCATTTCTAAAACCATTTTGAGTATTCTGAATGATAGAAATTATAAGAAATATGCTATAAGAAACCCTGAAAACATCAAAGATATAATTAAAATAGATAAATGGGCCAGAGAAACTATAATTAAAAGATCTAAAATTCATGATTAAAAAAATTTTATTAACGTTATTCTTTATAATGTCTTTTTCTTTTTTAAAAGCAGAGATGGTTAATAAACTTGTTATAGAAGGTAATAAAAGAGTGTCCTCAGAAACTATTAAAGTTTACGGAGAAATTAAAATTAACAAAGATCTTACTGAAAGTGATTTAAACAAAATTTTAAATAATTTAAATGCGACTGACTTTTTTGAAAATGTTGAAATTAAATTAGAAAAAAATATTTTAAGAGTTAATGTAAAAGAATATCCTGTAGTAAATCAATTAATTATTGTTGGTGAGAAAAAAAAAGCTAACAGAGAACAGATCAAGAAATTAATTAAACTAAAAGAAAAAAAATCTTTTATTAAGCCTTATTTAGCTAAAGATATTGAAATAATTAAAAAACTTTATTCATCTCTTGGATATAATTTTGCTAAAGTTGAAGCTAAAGTTAAAAAAGTTGATTTGAATAATTTAGACTTAATGATCCAAGTAACTAGGGGTGAAAAAACAAAAATTTCTTCTATTAATTTTATAGGTAATGAAAATATCAGAGCCAAAAGACTTAGAGATATTATTGCAAGTGAAGAAGATAAATTTTGGAAGGTAATCACAAAAAATACAAATTTAAGTGAAAACCTTGTTAATTTAGATAAAAGATTATTATTAAATTATTATAAATCTATTGGTTATTATGATGTTCAGATAAGTTCAAACCTTGCTCAAATAAATAAAGCTGGAAATGCTGATTTAGTTTATAATATTGATGAAGGTAAAAGATATACCATTAATAAAATTTCAACAAACGTTGACAAAGTTTTTGATAAAAAAATATTCTTCCCTTTGAACAATGTGTTTAAGAACTACGTTGGTTCTTATTATTCACCATTTAAAATTAAAAAACTTTTAGATGAATTAGATCTTTTAATTGAAGAAAACAACATGCAATTCGTTGAACATAATGTTCAAGAAGTGATTGAAAATGATTCAATTAATATCGTATTTAATATTTTTGAAGGTGACAAAAAACTAATTGAAAGAATTAATATTACTGGAAACAATGTTACAAATGAAGAAGTAATAAGAAGTGAACTTATCGTAGATGAAGGTGACCCTCTTACAAATCTAAATTTAGAAAGGTCTATTGCTGAGATTAAAGCAAGAGGAATATTTAAAAAAGTAAATTATGAAGTAATAGACGGAAGTAAAAATAATTTAAAAATAATTAATATTGATGTCGAAGAGCAATCAACAGGTGAAATAAGTGCAGGAGCAGGTGTAGGAACATCTGGTGGTACAATCGCATTTAGTATCAGAGAAAATAATTGGCTTGGTGAGGGAAAATCATTAATTTTTGATATTCAAGCTGATCCGGAATCTCTAGCTGGAAATTTAACATATTCAGATCCTAACTATGATTTTTTAGGAAACTCATTAAGTTATTCAATTTCAAGTGAGAAAAATGACAAGCCAAATCAAGGTTATGAAAACTCAGTAATTAGTGCTTCTATTAAAACAAAATTTGAACAGTATAAAGATGTGGATGTATCTCTTGGTTTAGCTGCCTCTTTAGATGATTTAACAACCGATAGCAGCGCATCTGCTTCTTTGAAAAAAAATGCTGGTTCATTTAACGAATTGGCAGCAAATTATGGTTTTACTTTTGATAAAAGAGATAGAGTTTTTATGCCAACAAGCGGAACAATAACTAGCTTTAATCAAAGCATTCCTATTTATGCAGATAAAAATTTTATATCAAACTCATTTAATATGAGTTCATATAAGTCTTTCAATGAAAACGTTATCGGATCAAGTAAACTTTTTATTTCTTCAGTGAATGGTTTAGGCGAAGATAATGTAAGGTTAAGTAAAAGGAGAGGTTTATCAAATAAACGATTAAGAGGATTTGAAAAAGGTAAAATTGGACCAGTTGATGGTACAGATCATATTGGTGGTAATTATGCTGCAGCATTAAATTTTGAGACAAATCTTCCAAAACTATTACCAGAAAATACAAATACTGATGTCGGTTTATTTTTAGATTTTGGTAATGTATGGGGAGTGGATTATTCAGACACAATTGAAGATAGTAATAAAATTAGATCTTCTACTGGTGTCGCTATAAATTGGATCTCACCATTAGGTCCGATGAATTTTGTCTTTGCTCAAGATTTACTGAAAGCCGATACTGACAAACCACAAAGCTTTAGTTTTAATCTTGGAACAACTTTTTAAATCATGACACTAAAAAAAATACTAACTATTTTTTTTATTTTATTTGCTGGTGAAACTTTTTTACATGCAGAAATTCCACATTTTTTAGACTTTAAATTAATTCTGAATGAAAGTGATGCGGGAAAAAAAGCACAAACATATTTAAAAAATAAATTAGAAAAAGGTATAAAATCCATCCAAGACAAAGAGAAAAAAATATTAGAAGAAGAAAAAAAATTAATACAACAAAAAAAAGTTTTAGCTCAAGAAGAATATGTTAAAAAAGTAAAAGAACTAAGAACGAAAGTTTCTTCTTTGCAAAAAGAAAGAAATAATTTAATGCAATCTGTAGCCAAACAAAGATCTAAAGCTAAAAATGAACTGTTAAAAGCCCTTAATCCAATTGTTAAAGAATATATGATAGAAAAAAAAATTAGAATGATAATGAATAAAAAAGATATATTATTGGCTGATGAAAAATTGAATATTACTTCTGACATTATGAAACTAATTAATAATAAATTAAAATCAATTAAGTTGAATTAAGTTTGAATGAATTCAAATTTTTTTTTTAAAAAAAAAAATATCACTTTTAATCAAATATTCCCTAATATTAAATTTGAAAAAAATTTTGTAATTAATAATGTAAAGCCATTACAAAATGCAAATAAAAATGATATTACTTTTTTTGATTCAATAAAATACAAATCATTTGCAATAAACACTAAATCGACCGCTTGTATTACTACTGAGAAATTGGAAAAATTCTTACCAAAAAAAGTTAAAAGAGTTATTGTTAAGAATGTTTTATTTGAACTCTCTAAAGTTCTAAAAAAAATATACCCCTTTGCAGATTTAGATTACCCTGATCAAACTTTAAAAAAACCTACTAAAAAAAGGTACAAACTTGTTAAATTTGGTAATAATGTTTTAATAGGTAAAAATGTTAAAATTGGTAAAAATACTCTAATTGGCTCCAATACGATCATTGAACATAATGTTTCAGTTGGTAAAGATTGTATAATTGGATCTGGTGTAATCGTTAAAAATACAATTATAGGAGACAGAGTGATTATACAAGACGGTTGTAAAATTGGTCAAAAAGGTTTTGGTTTTATTCCTGTAAGAGATAAAAATATTAAATTTTCACATATAGGTAGAGTTATTATTGATGCTAATGTTGAAATGGCATCAAACTGTACGATTGATAGAGGTTCTGTTGATGATACAGTCATTGGAAAAAATACTTACTTGGATAATCAAGTACACATTGCTCATAATGTTAAAATTGGAGCAAACTGTATGATTGCAGGCCAAGTTGGATTTGCTGGAAGTTCTAGAATTGGAAACAATGTTTCAATAGGTGGTCAGGCAGGTATTTCAGGACATTTATCCATTGGTAACAATGTTAAAATAGGTGGTGGCAGCGGAGTAGTAAAAGATATCGACGACAATCAAATTGTTATGGGATACCCTGCTGTTCCGTTAAAAGAATTTTTAAAAAATAATAAAAATTAATGAAGTACACTGAACTAGATAAAAAAGACATTGAAAATTTACTTCCTCACAGGGAGCCAATGTTGTTAATAGATAAATTAGTTAATATTGTTCCTTTGAAATCAGCGACGGCTGTGATGTATGTTAAAAAAAATGGTTTTTATGTTCAAGGCCATTTCCCAGGTCAACCAGTTATGCCAGGAGTTTTAATTGTTGAGGCTTTTGGTCAGGCAGCTGCAGCTCTTACAGCTCACGGAATTGATCCAAAGGAATATGCTAATAAATTAGTTTATTTAATGGGAGTAGATAAAGCAAGATTTCGAAGTCCTGTAATACCTAATTGTGAGTTACATTTAGAAATAGAGGCAGTTAGATCACATGGAAGAGTTTGGAAATACAAAGGAACAGCAAAAGTAAACGGAAAAAGAATGGCCGATGCCGAATGGTCAGCAACCATAGTGGATCGAAAAGAATGATTCATCAATCAAGCGTAGTAAACACAAAGGCAAAATTATCAAAAAATGTAAAAATAGGTCCATTTTGCTATGTAGGTCCAGAAGTGCACCTTGGTGAAAATGTTGAATTAATCTCTAATGTACATTTAGAGGGAAATACTAAAATAGGAAGTGGAACAAAAATATTTCCTTTTGCAAGTATTGGAACTGAACCACAAGACTTGAAGTACAATAATGAAAAAAATAGTACAATTATTGGTGAAAATAATATCATTAGAGAGTATGTAACAATTAATCCTGGAACAGAAGGAGGTGGCTCAAAAACAGTTATTGGAAACAATTGCCTCTTAATGATTTCATCACATGTAGCTCACGACTGTAAAATTGGAAATAACGTAATAATTGCAAATAACGTTCCACTGGGAGGTCACGTAACAATAGAGGACTCTGTTGTTATAGGAGG
>CERI01013953.1_pt1 | contig 10561 bp, 9 predicted proteins | sample 350261 | NCBI WGS metagenome assembly CERI01 (sample SAMEA2620979, study PRJEB7988) | marine metagenome | isolation source: saline water (ENVO:00002010), including
TAGCAGAAGATCGGGGGAGTTTTTCGACTTTATTAAAAGAAAACAATATTCCTTATCCTGAGTTTGGAGTAGCTCAAACTGCTGATCAGGCATCAATTTTAGCAGATGAATTAGATTTCCCGATTTTGGTCAGACCCTCATACGTATTGGGAGGACAGGGGATGAAAATTGTTATTAATAAAAAAGACTTGGAAGCACATGTTGTAGACTTACTTCAAAAAATACCAAATAATAAATTGCTTCTTGATCATTATCTAGATGGTGCTATTGAATGTGAAGCAGATGCAATTTGTGATGGAAAAAATGTCCAAATTATAGGAATAATGGAGCATATTGAGCCTTGTGGTATTCATTCTGGAGATTCAAATGCTACGCTTCCTGTTTTTAATCTTGGAGAATACGTAGTTCAACAGATTAAAGACCATACGCACAAGATCGCATTAGCATTAAAAACAGTAGGATTAATAAATATTCAGTATGCTGTTAAAAATGATATGGTTTATGTAATTGAAGCTAATCCAAGGGCATCTAGGACAGTTCCATTTATAGCAAAAGCCTATAAGGAGCCTTATGTTAATTATGCCACCAAGGTAATGCTCGGTGAAAACAAAGTGACCGATTTTAAATATAATCCAAAATTAGAGGGTTATGCCATTAAACAGCCTGTATTTTCATTCAATAAATTCCCAAATGTTAACAAACAATTAGGACCTGAAATGAAAAGTACTGGAGAAAGTATTCTATTCATTGATAGTTTGAAGGATGATGAGTTTTATGATTTATATGCTAGACGTAAGATGTATTTAACCAAATAATAAAGTGTCAATCACTTTCAACATACTACGGAAAAAAAAATCTAATTTATAAAATTATTTAAAGTTATCTAATTGAGTGAAGTTCCTTTTTCTCAACTATCATTTGTTGACGCTGAAGCATTAAAGGGTCCGTTATCAAAAGAGCTCTCGACATTTTAGCTTTAGGAATATTTATTTTTCCAGAACCAGTTATAATATTAATTACTGTTTGAAGTAAAGGCTCATTAGGATCTCCAAGAACTCCTAAATTTCGAATATCTTCTTCAATAACTGTGTCTGGTAATAGTCCATCAGAATAGTCAGCAAAACCATCGCTATTAGATATTTTGAGTACAATAGGCTGCATTGCATATGTATGTTCAGGATTTTTTGTTTGTTCATTGTCAACATAGTCATAAACTGTAATAGACCCTACATTTTTTCCCACTGTTCTTTCGCCAATTTGAAATACTTCAATGTATGAATCTAGACCATTTATGAGTAATTCACTTGCAGAGGCAGACTCGGAGGTGGTTATTATAAAAACACGATTTAGATCTAAAGAGTTAATAGGGTCCCCATTAGAAAGCTGAGCTGTAAAGCGATTAATTAAAGTTTCTTTTCCATAACGTTCACGAAGATATTTTAATAATTTAGTGTTCCACTGTTCTTCTGCAAAAATTTCTGATGTGTATTGCCCAGTAATCATACTTGCTAACTCCACACAATTTTGAACAGAACCACCTCCATTGTATCTGAGATCTACAATTAAGTCTGAAATACCATTTGATTTAAAATCTGCAAATGCTTTATTAAGTTCACCACTCTTGTCTGCTACAAATTGATTGTACATTAAATATCCAATACTTCCAGCATAACCGTTATCATTATTATCGATGGCGATGCTTTTACTGACCTGAATAGGATTCGTTTCAAAATTTTCTTCCTTGGTTAGCTGTACATTAATTCCGTTATTAGATAATGCTCCATTTTTTGCAGAAGCCATGTTTAAGGTATAAGTTAAATTATCACCAAAAAGTAGTGATCTATAATTGCTTGCAGTCAAAACAGTTCCATCAACTCCAGTAAATAAATCCCCTCTTTGAATATTCTTATTTTCAGCATCAGAACCCTCTAATATATATTTTACGAAACCTACAAGTTCATTACAGTTTTGACAAGCATATAACAAACCAAACTCCACTCCGTTGGATGCAAAAATACCTTGTAAGGTATTTTCTAAAACCCTATAATCGTCTTGAATCCAACTAAAACGGTCCTCAGGGTGTTTTAATGATTCAAAAAAAGATTCAGCATCTGAATTTTCACTTATGTATTGACCGTAGGATTTTTGATCGATAAGTTTATCATCAGAAAGCTCAGTAACATCCTCCTGCCAGTAATAAAATTCATTTAGTCCTTTCCAAACAAAATCACTTATTTGCAATTCACCTAAAAGACTAACAGCTACATCATCGCTATCCAAATTTGAACCTATAAGTTTCTCATTGACAGTGTCCTTAGAGCAACTCGAGATTAGTAAAAAAAATATTACTGATGAAGATATAAATATGTGTTTATTAATAAACCACTTTATCATATGTTTTAAAAAAATTATCAATACAAAGTTAAAGAAATAGGAGCAATAAATTGTAATTTCAAAAATTCTATAAAATTAATCTTCTTAAAACTCTAGAATGCCCAAGGGTTAAATTAAATAAGCTTATGAAAAAACAAATTATCTTAATTATAGTTTTATTTATAAATGGTCTCTCTTATAGCCAGATAATTTTTGATCGTTACGCTAATAATGAAAATGCCACTCTCATATCAATTAGTCCTAAAATGTTTAAAATTTTGGGAAAAATGAGTATAAAATCAGATTATCCTGAAGCTCAAAATTATTTAGAAATGGTTACTAGTATTAATAATTTTAAATTACTAACGTCTTCTAACCAAAAAATTAGAAATGAAATTTTAGAATGGTTTGATCAATATTCTTTAAGAGAAGATTTTAATCTTTTGATGAGTTTAAATGAACCAGAATCAAAAGTTACATTTTATTCAAAAGATGCTCAAAAAGAAGATCATGTAGAGCAATTATTAATGCATGCCACTGAAAATACAAATACTATTTTATTTCTATTAGAAGGGGATATTGATTTAAACAAAGTTTCAAATCTTATAGAACTTATGAATCTCCCTGGAGGAAATTTATTACAAAAAATTAAACCTTAGTTCACCAATTTAGATTAGTTACTTAATTAAATAAATTAAATTCCAGTATAATTGAAAGGTGTAATAGTTCTAAGCTGAGATTTTATATTCTCCTCGACATCCAATTGTTCGATAAACTTTTGGATTGCTTCACGATCAATTGTCGAGTTAGTTCTTGTTAAATTTTTTAAAGCTTCGTAAGGATTAGGGTACCCCTCTTTTCTTAAAATAGTTTGAATTCCTTCAGCAATTACAGCCCAATTATTATTTAGATCATTTTCTATCTTACTAGTATTTACTAATAATTTATCTAGACCTTTTAAAGTTGAATTAATGCCAATCAGAGTATGGCCAAAAGGGACTCCTATATTTCTTAAAACTGTACTATCAGTTAAATCGCGCTGTAACCTTGAAACAGGCAATTTTAAAGATAAAAATTCAAAAATTGAATTTGCAATTCCTAGATTTCCCTCAGAGTTTTCAAAATCTATTGGATTTACTTTATGAGGCATAGCAGAAGATCCAACTTCATTCTCATTAATTTTTTGTTTAAAATAGTCCATTGAAATGTATTGCCACATGTCTCGATTTAAGTCAATAATTATTGTATTGATTCTTTTAATATTATCACACAAAGCAGCAAAGGAATCATAATGTTCGATTTGAGTGGTGGGGAAGGAGAAGTTTAAACCTAAATTTCTTTCTACAAAATGCATACCAAAGGCTTTCCAATCAATATCGGGATATGCAACTTGATGGGCATTAAAGTTTCCAGTTGCACCAGAAAATTTAGCGCCAAATGGAATTTGAATTAGCATTTCTTTTTGGGCCTCAATACGTTTTAAAAAAACTTTTATTTCTTTACCTAATCTAGTAGGAGAGGCTGGTTGACCGTGTGTTCTTGATAAAAGTGGAATATCTTTATATTCCTCAATTAGATTTTTCAATTTAATAATTATTTGCTCCAAGTCAGGAAGGTATATTTCCTGAATAGCATTTTTTATAGAAAGAGGTATTGCTGTATTATTAATGTCTTGAGATGTTAATCCAAAATGAATAAACTCTTTATAGGCATGTAATTCTAATTTATCAAATTCTTTTTTAATAAAATACTCTACTGCCTTAACATCGTGATTTGTAGTAAGTTCTATTTCCTTTACCTCTAAAGCGTCCTCAGAAGAAAAATGCATGTAAATACTGCGTAGTTCTTCAAAAAGTGATGGATTAAATCCTTTAAGTTGAGGTAGTGGTAATTCGCAGAGTCCTATAAAATATTCTATTTCAACTCTGACCCTATATTTTATTAATGCTTCCTCTGAAAAATAAGCTGAAAGAGATTTTGTTTTGGACCGATAGCGGCCATCTATAGGGGAAATCGCATTAAGTGCCGTGAGTAGCATGATCAATATATTAGACACACAAAGATACAAGTAAAATCAGCAAATTTTGAATGATTTATGGGATTTTTAAATACCCCTAAGTATTAAAAAATAGAATTTAATTATAATTGTAAAAGACGATACTCTTCATAGCATTTTGAAATAGCTTCAAGAATTTGCAAGTCATTAGCTTCACTCATAAACGCATCGGAGTAATTGCAATTTCTTAGGATTTCATCGATATCAATACGTTTTATTCCCAAGAGTTGAATTAATACTTGACGATCAAATTTTGATACTAAAAGGTTTTTAATCCCATCATCCTCTCGCATCCGCTTTAATTTTCGCATTTGGATTGCATTCTTTCCAAACATATTGTTTAATAAATCTAGTGGATTAAACAAATTACCAATAGCTTTTGAAAAATTTCTAGAATTCCTTCCTCCTGATTCATAACCTAAATTAGGTAAACCTGATATACTGTATCGCTTTGCGTTATTTATAGGTACATTTTTAACATCAATATCTAAATAACCAGTAAGTTGATAGGGTCTTACTTCTATTTCTTCTAATGCAAAAGCTAGCTCAGTCATTATAAATTTAAAATTACCAAATTTCAACATATCATTAGTTACGGCAATCTTTAAGGGTTTAAAACCTAAATATGAAAAATATAGTGTGTCTTTTACTTCAGCTCTAATTTCAAATAGACCTTTCTTATCTGTTATTGAGCCAATAACTTGGGTAAGATTAAGTACATGAACACTAGACATAGGTAGTCCAGTACTTTCATTTTCAACTATCGCGCTAAAATTTTCTTGTGAAATACCGTTAAAGACAAATAAAATAAGAACAATAACCGAAATCTTCCTCATGGCATAAATTTATAATAAAAAATTTTTAAAACCTTTTAACCTAAATGTAATTAACACTAGAACTACCCTCTTTCTAATAATTTCAAAAATTGAACTGTTGCTAAAGCCCTGTGACTTATTTTATTTTTAACTACATCTCCTAACTCAGCAAATGTTTGATTGTATCCATTTGGAATAAATATAGGGTCGTATCCAAAGCCATTTAATCCGCGTTTTTCAAAAATAAGATTACCATCTACCTTTCCTTGAAAACTGAATGTTTTATTGTTAAAATGAATATGAAATATTGAGCGAAAAGTTGCTTTTGTACTAGATTGACCTCTAAGTTTTTTCCATATTTTTTTAATATTAGCGTCGTTGTTTTTTTGATTTCCTGCATAACGTGCAGAAAAAACACCTGGTGCACCTTTTAAGGCGTCTACCTCAAGACCAGAGTCATCAGAAAAACAATCTAATCCATATTTATATCTTACATAATCTGCCTTAATTTTAGCATTTTCTTCCAAAGTGCTTCCTGTTTCTTCAATTTCTTTTACGCAACCAATATCATTTAAACTTAAGATGTTATATTTTTTAGGTATAAGATGACTGAGTTCTATAACTTTATTTTGATTATGTGTTGCAAAGATAATTTTCATTTAAGCTTATTAGTTGTTGTGATAGGGATGTTTATTAATAATTGTAAATGCTCTGTAGAGTTGTTCACAAAAGAAAAGTCTTACCATCTGATGTGAAAATGTCATTTTTGATAACGCAATTGACTTTGGGAATTTATTATAAATTTCATTAGAAAAACCATATGGACCACCTATCAAGAAAATAATTTTATTATTTCCATTAATCATATAATTTTCAATTTCTTTAGAAAAAGCATTAGAACTAAGAGATTTTCCACTTTCGTCTAAAAGAATGACGGTATCACTTGAATTTATCTTTTTAAGTAAAATTTTACCCTCCTCAGTTTTAACCTTAATTGGGTCTATTTTTTTTGATATTTTAATATTGGGTAAATAAATCACTGAAAACTTGATATAATGTTTAAGACGATATTGATATTTAGCCATAGCCTCAGACCAAATAGATCGATCTGTTTTTCCTATACACATTAATTGAATTTCCATTTTCCAAAGTTACAAAGGCTTTAGATTTTTAAAGTATTTATATCTTAATATGATTTAGCCTTCTATCTTTGTAACTATACAAGAAATCAAAACATGTCAAAAATATTGCAACTTCCTTTAATTAAGTCTGTTGTATTTTTTTTAAAAGCCATAAAGCCACCTGGATTTTATGGTTTTTCAATTTATGATTTGTTTGAAATGTATATGATTGGAATTGTGAAGGGGACCCTAACTTCCAGAGCAGGGAGTATTTCTTTTAGTTTTTTTATGGCCTTATTTCCATTCCTTCTCTTTATTTTAAATTTAGTTCCCTTTGTTGATTTGATACCTTTTATAAGGATTGATAATTTTGATCAAACTTTTCTTAATTATATAGAACTTTTTCTTCCTCCTGAGACACAAACTTTTTTTACTAATATTTTTGATGATATTCGAAATAAACCTAGAGCAGGTTTACTATCATCAGTTTTTTTACTTTCTATTTTTTTATCAGCTAATGGTGTTTCTTCAATATTTGGTAACTTTGAAGAGTCTTATCATGTGGCTTTTTCAAGAAATTTTTTTAAACAATATTTATTATCCGTCGGAGTAAGTGTTGTATTAGCTTTTCTATCTCTACTTACAGTTATAATGTTTTTCTATTTTGAGTTTTATATTCTAAATAATTTAGGATCCTTAATTCCCTCTGAAATAAGATGGACTAGAATCGGTCAATTTACTTTCTTTGGTCTTTTTGTTTATTTAACTGTAAATATCTTGTACTATTTTGGCACTATTGAGGGAAGAAAAAACCAATTTTTTACTATTGGTGCTTTGATGACTACTTTATTGTTTTTTCTGACAACCTATGGCTTTGGAATTTATATTGAGAATTTCTCTAATTATAATCAGCTATATGGATCTATAGGAGCTTTGTTGATATTTCTTTTGTATATCTGGATGAATTCTAACATATTACTCTTAGGCTTTGAATTAAACGCAACATTAACTAGATTTAAAAGGGAACCAAAGGTGTCTTCAGATGAAGATTAATTCACAGACTCATTTCATAGACGTTCTGCTCCCACTGGCACTACCTAAAGCGTATACATATTGTATTTCTAAAGACGAAGCTTCTATTTTGAAACCAGGATCTCGGGTTGCAGTTCCTTTTGGAAAGCAAAAGATTTTCACGGGTATAGTTAGTCAGATTCATAAATTATCCCCGCAAACTTATGAGGCTAAGCCTATTGTGATGATCCTAGATAAAACTCCTGTAGTTACTCAGAAACAGCTTGAATTCTGGAAGTGGATCTCTAATTACTACATGTGTACAGAAGGGGAAGTTCTTCGAGCCGCATTACCAGCTGCCTTAATGATTGAAAGTGCAAGCGTTTTGGTGAAATGTGAAATTACAGAAGATCAACTTGAATCCCTTTCTGACTTACAATATATTGTATTTGAAGCTCTTGAAAAGCAAAGTCTAACTCTAGAAGAAATCAGTAAAATTACTGATCTGAATAATGTAATGCCTTTAGTTCTAGATATGATTGAAAAAAAAGTAGCAATTATTCACCAAAAGCTTGAAGAGAAGTTTAAACCTAAAAAAATCAGAGTAGTTCAATTAAAACCATTCTACAAAGAAGTAAATCAAATTGAGAAAGTGTTTAAAAGTTTAGGCAGAGCCCCAAAACAAAAAGCTATTTTGATGGCATTAATTAGTAAAGAGAATGACTCGAGTTCATGGTTTAATGTTTCAGAATTAAAGGAAAAAACTAAGGCAAGTAGTTTGCAAATCAAAACTTTAATTGACAAGGGCATTCTTCAAGAAAGTTATAGAGAGACTAATCGTATTTTGATTCGACACGTTGAAGATCAAACTTCAGAAATATTACTTTCTAAAGCACAATTTAATGCATTAGAAAATTTAAAAGTTCAATTATTAAATAAAAAAGTTGTTCTCTTTGAGGGTGTTACCGCATCAGGTAAAACCGAGGTTTATATTAGTTTAATTGAAGAACAAATAAAAGAAGGAAAACAGGTATTATATTTATTACCAGAAATCTCTCTCACCTCACAAATTGTAAAACGTTTAGTATCTCGATTTGGAGATCAAGTCCTAGTATATCATTCTCGCTTTTCAATTCATGAACGCACAGAGGTATGGAATCAAGTTCTAGACAAAAATTCGAAAAGAAAAATAATTGTTGGGGCTCGATCATCAGTTTTACTGCCTTTTCAAGATTTAGGCTTGATTATCATAGATGAAGAGCATGAAAATTCTTATAAACAATTTGATCCGGCCCCTCGATATCAAGCTAGAGATAGTGCAATTTATCTTGCTCAGAATTTAGACGCCAAAGTGGTATTAGGCTCTGCAACACCCTCTATGGAAACAGCGGAAAATGTTAGAAATAAAAAATATGGTTGGGTAAAATTGACAGAACGTTTCGGCGGCGTCTCTTTGCCAAATATTGAACTTATTAATCTTAAAGAGGAGCATAGAAAGAAGAATATGACAGGAATGTTTTCTAAACAACTTATTACATCTATTAAAGAAACTCTAAGTAACAGGAAACAAGTAATATTATTTCAAAACCGAAGGGGTTATGCGCCAATACTCGAGTGCATGAGTTGTGGGCATTCTCCTCAGTGTACACAATGTGATGTTTCACTAACTTATCATCAAACAAAAAATCAATTATGCTGTCACTACTGTGGATATAATATTCCCATGCCAATTCAATGCCATGCATGTGGGATGACTACACTATCAACTAAAGGTTTTGGCACTCAACAAATTGAAGAACAGATAAAAAAGCTTTTTCCAAATACTTCCGTAGGTAGAATGGACTGGGACAGTACCAGAGGAAAGTGGGATTTTGATAAAATAATAGAGGCTTTTGATAAGGAGCGTATTCAAATTTTAGTTGGCACTCAGATGGTTGTAAAAGGACTAGACTTTAAAAATGTTTTACTTGTTGGGGTTATTAATGCAGATCATGTATTAAATATTCCTGATTTTAGAGCACATGAGCGAAGCTATCAAATGATGTGTCAAGTAGCAGGACGTGCAGGTCGGTCTGATCAGAAGGGAAAGGTTTTAATACAAACTTTTCAACCAGATCACCCAACATTAAAACATGTATTGGAACATAATTATGAAGAGCTATACCTAACTCAAAAAAAAGAGCGTAAAAATTACCATTATCCACCATATTTCAAGATGATTAGAATCACATTTAAGAGTAGGCAATATGAAACAGTGAACATGTCCTCAGAGTGGTTTTCAAATGTGATTAAGCAATCCTATCAAGGATCTATATTAGGGCCTATCTTCCCTGCTGTTTCAAGAGTAAGAAACTTATTTCATAAACAGTTACTTATTAAGGTGGATCACAAATTAAATTCAAATGAAGTGAAAAGTCTTCTTTCAAAAACATATAAAAGCTTTCAAGCAGTCGCAGCTTTTCGAAGTACAAGAGTAAATTTTGATGTGGATCCATATTAAAAATAAAACAGATCACATTTATATTAATAAATCAATGATTTATTTGGGTTTATATTGATAGAAACGTACTTTTGCAATCCAAAATAAATATTATGAACCAATACGAAACTGTTTTCATTTTAAATCCCGTTCTATCTGAAACTCAGATAGAGGAAGCAGTTCAAAAATATGTAGAACTAATTAAGACTCAAAAAGGTTCGATGTCGAATCAAGAAAATTGGGGACTTAAGAAGTTAGCCTATCCTATTGAAAATAAAAAGAGTGGCTTTTATCATCTTTTTGAATATGCTGCACCTAACGACGCTGTCTCTGCTTTAGAAGTAGAATTTCGTCGTGATGAGCGGGTTATGCGTTATCTTACTGTAAAGTTAGACAAGCATGGGCAAGCATGGGCCGAAAAAAGAAAGAAAAGAAATAAAGCTAAATCATAAGTAATGTCTAAGATAGAAGAACAAAATTCAGGTAAAAAAGAAGGGGAAATTCGTTATTTAACCCCGTTAAATATTGATACTTCAGTTCAAAAAAAGTATTGTCGCTTCAAGCGATCAGGAATCAAGTATATAGATTATAAAGACTCTGATTTCTTATTAAAGTTTGTAAATGAGCAGGGAAAAATTTTACCAAGAAGACTTACTGGTACATCATTAAAGTATCAACGTAAGGTCTCCGTAGCTGTAAAAAGAGC
>CERI01107289.1_pt1 | contig 10558 bp, 5 predicted proteins | sample 350261 | NCBI WGS metagenome assembly CERI01 (sample SAMEA2620979, study PRJEB7988) | marine metagenome | isolation source: saline water (ENVO:00002010), including
AAGTCGCTTTTTTTTATTATGAAATAAGACTTTTTTCCCAATATATGATTTTCCAGTGGGTTTGTGTGTAACTATATAAACGAAACCGAATGTGTTTTCTGGAAATTGAGTGATGTCCCCTATTTTATGCGTTTTATAGGTCCATTCCATATTTTTTGTGCTTAAAATAATAAAAATAAAATTGCGATCCTAGTTGTTCTATTCTTTATTATAAATGTTTTTTTTTGTTTTTAGTTTTAAGATATATCAACAAGATGATACGGGCCAAATACACTTGTTGAGGAATTTATCGGAGTAAAAGTACTAAAGAAATCATCACTATACTCAATATTATTTGCATCAGAAATTCGTGATGTAAATGAATATTTTCCGGAGTTACTTACTCCTAAGTAAGTGGCTTTGGTATTATTTATAGTAGATAATGGGGTTGAAGCTCCATAGTCATCTGAGTAGTAAGCTTGTGTACTGGTTCCTAAAATAAAATATTGTCCTGTGTTGGACATACGACCATTTTCGTTATAATCAACAAGTGGGTAAGCTTTATCAGAGAATGTAACTCCATAATCATTAGAATATCTAGAATAACCATAAGCTTCAGCAGCAGATGAACCTTGAAAATATATTTGATATTGACCATCTCCAGATACTAATATATCTTGTACACTAACATAATTATTATTTGTTTTTAAATTAGGAAATCCAACAGTACTAGTTACATCATTAAAAGTAGTACCATAATCAGTACTAACTAAATATCGATTATCATTTTCGTCTACCGGGTTTCCGGTAACGTATACAGCTATTAATATATATTTTCCTCCGGCGGATAATGAAGCTTTATTGATAATAAGAACACTAGTACCAGAAGTAATTATATTGCTAAGGTTATGTGTTGTAAAATTACTTCCATAATCGTTTGAAACTTCTAATGTAGTACCTGATTCAATTACTATAACTTGCCCTGATTTAGACATATAACATTCTGTATTGTTTGCAACAAACCCTAAGGAAGACCAAGATTCTCCATTATCAGTTGATAATAAAGCTGTTTCATCACTACCATTTCCTGCGGCTACCATATAGGTAAAATTATCACTTATAGCTCCTATTCGGTACAATGAATTAGGTAGACTGGAGAAAGTATATCCTGTACTTACCTCGTTAAATTGATCATCAAAAATACCAAAACGTGGGCTGGTTGATTTATGAGCTAAAAATCTAAAATTAGCACCATCTACTGGTACATAATCATCATTTTCATCATCAACAGGCCATACCAAAGTTGAACCTTGATATATTTTAGATACATTAGAACTACCAAGCTTTATTTTTCCTACAGCTGGGGTTATATGTGTTTCTGAAGTGGAACTATATATTTTAAAGTCTGCCATTATACTATAACATATAAAACATTATCTAATTTAGTTAAACCATCATATGTATTTTGGTCCAAGGTAACAATTTCTGTTACTTGTGATGTTATAGGGGCTGCTGCACTACTACTAACAAAACCATCTCCTACAAATGAACCACTAAACATTGAACCACTAAATATTGAAGCAGAAACTGTTCCTTCTACATCTAGGTTATTTACATAAGTAGTATCTTCTGCGGAAGACGTAATATTTGAACCTAATATAAATGAATTGCTATGTTGAAGAAGATTATTTTTACCTGCTAAAATAGCACTATCGAGAGATGATCCCGATATTGTATTACATTGTCCTGCTCCAATAAAATTTCGAGATGTAGAATAGGTACCTACATCGCCTGAACCAGTAATTGTATTATATGAACCACCTACAATTACATTTTGGGTACCATACTGTCCATTTGTTGTTTGAATTATATTACAACCACCTGCACCCATAAAATGACCACTCGTATTAGTATCGGAGAATATACTGTTATCTATACCCCCACCAATTACACTACTATTAGCACCTTCTGTTCCATCTGGTTTTATAATACAACTTCTTAATCCTCCTCCTATAACTGATAGTTCACCAAAGTTTACGTTAGTTAAACCACTTCCTATAAAAGCAAAATCTCCTGAAGCTGTATTACTTCGTCCACCTGCAATAGTTGTATTAACACCTATTACACAATAATTACTACCTTCTGTTGGTAAAATACCGGTTGATACTGATCCACTAACATATGGGGAATAATCTCCACCTCCTCCAGGTCCTCCAGGTACATTTGTTAAACCACTTCCATCTCCTACAAATGAGCCACTAAATATTGAAGCAGAAACTGTTCCTTCTACATCTAGATTATTCATAAAGGTGTAGCAGGCTTTATCTGATGTTAAATTTGCACCAATAATAAATGAACATGCATGGTTTACAGTATTATTATCTCCACTTAAAATAGCACTAAATTCTCCATTAGTACAAATTTCATTATTTCTACCTGCACCAATAAATCCACGATCTGCAGAAGCTGTATTTGAACTACCTGCAACTATTGCAGATAAAAGTCCTTCAGCTTTATTAAATTGACCACCTCCTATAAAACTACAATTACCTGAAATGACATTTAAACATCCACCTGCTATTGTACTAGTACTTCCAGATACAGTATTTTCTACTCCTTGAACTATTGCATTAAAACTACCAGTTACACAGTTTCTAGATCCTACTCCAATAAAGTTATGTTGACCCGAATCTCCTGCCGTTATACTATTTCTAGTACCTCCAATTATAATAGATCTTGCACCCGATGCTGTATTAAAAGTACCAACTAAAATAGCACCATGGTTAGAACCAGTCATACAGTTATTTAAACCACTTCCTATAATAGAATATGTTGATCCTGTTATATGATTACTATTTCCATTTACTATAGAAGAATAAATAGCACCGTTTTCCCCACTACCAGAAATTTTATTACCAGCTCCAGTTAAAATACTACCAAAACGGGAAGTAATTAAATTATTATCACCTGCCCCAATAAAGCTATTACATGCATTAAACCCAGCACTATTACTTGAGGATATTATATTTGATCCTCCTGCTACAATTACAGATTTTGTTCCATTATTTATACTATTATTAACTCCTGATCCTATAAAAGAAACGTTTGAACCAAGATCTTGAAGAATTTTATTATTTTTACCTCCACCTACAAAACTACATGCGGCTGATGCTGTGTTTAGAGAACCTCCTGCAATTACTGCATTATTTACTCTACAAATTAAATTTTTATCTCCACCCCCTATAAAACTATATGAAAAATAATTACCATAAATTTGATTACACCTTCCTCCAACTATACTATTATCATCACCATAACCACCATTAATACAGTTTGTAGTTCCTCCACCAATAAATCCCTTTCTTACACATTGACTTATGTAATTATATGCCCCACCAACTATACTACTCTGAGCCGCATATTCACTATTATATTTTCCTGCCCCTATAAAACCATAAATTCCTTTTGAACAGTTTTTGTTTCCCGCAACTACATTTCCAAAACCTTCAGAAAGGTTATTTGAACCACCTCCAATAAAACCATGTGAGTTTGCCATATTAGAACAAACACGATTTGATTTACCACCTACAATAATACCACTTCCAAGAGAACTATCAATACAATTATTTAAACCACCACCTATAAATTGGTAGTTTGATATATTTGGTGTCGTTATGACGTTATTTTTTCCACCTACTATAGTAGCATGACAGATAAAACCATTACTAATTTGGGTGTGAGATATAACATTATTGTTACCTCCCCCTATAAAACTACTTGATACTCTAGATGCTGTATTTGAAATACCACCTATTATAGTTGTAGAATAAGAACCAGTAATTATGTTTTGTTGACCATTTGATATACCACTATAACAACTATTGCGGATACAATTAGACTTTCCAGCAACAATTGAATTGTTGGATTTATTTGATAAAGGATAATTGGATGAAATAGAATTTCCACAACCACCTCCAATAAAATGATCATAACTATAATGACCCCTAATAATATTACATCGTCCTGTTACTATTCCCGCAGAGGTTCCTCCAGCATATATTTTATTTTGCTGCCCTCCCCCTATAAAACCATTGAGGCTAGAAATATAGTTTTGTGTCCCTGCAACAATTCCACTTTTAACGCCACTGTACATTGTATTAGCGCTACCTCCTCCTATAAAACTAGTGTTTGAATTATAGGAAAAAGAGTTTTGAGTACCACTAACTATCCCATTTCTGTAAGTATTGGCTTGATTATTGTTATTATAACCTCCCCCTATAAAATTGCTACTACCTCCATACAAATAATTACCTTTCCCACCTACAATTGTAGAGAAAGTTGCAGAAGCCCCTATACAGTTATCTTCTCCCCCACCTATTACATTATTACATGAATAGTAACCATCAATTCTATTTTTAAATCCACTACCAATAAAACTATTACATGAATTTATTATTATTGATCCAGTTCCAGCTACAATAGCTGATTGTGGGCCATAATATCCTGATATGGTTTTAATTTGATTTTGTTTACCTCCTCCAATAAAAGAATTATTATTTGTATTTATGCAGTTATCTATACCACCTACTATACTAGCATTTGAACATATTGAATTAGAAGTAGTATTTGTACCTCTCCAGTTATTAATTTTATTATTTGTACCTGCTCCTATAAATGAATTACAACCTGATGCTGTGTTTCTAAAACCAGCTATTATACCTGAGTTTAGTCCAGAAATAACACAATTTCCATTAACTCCAATTTTATTACTATTACCTGCTCCTATAAAGTTTTGGGATGATGCAACATTAGCAGAGCAATAATTGGAGTAACCAGAAATTAAGTTGCAAAGACCACCTGCTATAGTATTACCTAATCCAACACTATAACCACCATATCCTATACATATTGTGTTACACCTACCTGCTAGTATTGAATTATCAGCACCACGTCCTGAATATATAGAATTTCGTTGACCTCCTCCAATAAAGGAATTATAAGTTGACAAATATGTATCTGGGAAAGAATTTAATTGACCTCCCGCTATTACATTAGCAACACCCCTACCTAGGATATTTTGTTGACCTGTAAGTATTGCGTTAGAAACTGCTCCTTGATAATCAGTTTCAATTTTATTACCTAAACCTGATATAACAGCACTATCTGTGTGGTTGGATATTTTATTTTCAGTCCCCGCTCCTATAAAAGACTTATAAGAACCATAAGCAGCATCTACTATTTGGTTACATGCTCCTGCCCCAATAAAAGTACAAGAACTTGAACCTGTATTTAGTCTACCTCCCCCAATAAAAGTATCAGCACCACCTAATCGATTAAATTGTCCACCTCCTATTATTCCATTTGTCCCAAATGTAGTTATTAGATTATTTTGACCAGCACTAACTACCGAATTAGATCCACTTGCTTCGTTGCTTCCAAAATTTTTAGGAATTATATTGCTACTACTTGATCCTGTTCTATATACACCACCACCACCAATGGAAGTAGCTAACTGTTTAAATATTTGACCCGAGGAATTATTATAAGATAAAACATATTCCTGATCTATTTTTAGCAAATTATTAGGTTCAATAAATTGTGAACCTGTTACTTTAAAAGAACCAGATACTGATATATCGTAGGCTGCTTGGTCTGTTGCAGAAAAAGCTTCTACTGATTGGGAGACATGCCATGACTCAATTACTTTCCCTTGTTCTATATCATTTATATATTTTAACTTATTTGCCATTTTATTTGGTGTTTATTATAAATATAAGCTATCTATCTATATTTACTAAAATTGTAGTATCTGTTGTAGGAGATGATTGTAAGGGTTGAGCTAATTTTCCTACAGCTAATAACTGAAAATCTTCATCATATAACCCTACAGTTGTAATATAAGGCTCAAAATATGAAGCAGTTACAAACCCTAATGGAACCCCAATAGAAGCTGTATTTTCAAAATTAAGATTACTTCCTGAGAATACTGTTGGGATTGTACTTCCTGTTATTGCACTTGGGTTTAATGTATAGTTAAATTCATTTTCATCCATAGTGCATTGGTATTGTGTTTCAAATAACTTATATGAACTTGAAAAAGACATTGTAACATTGGATCCAGAAACAAATGAATTAATAAAATCTTCTCTTTCTACTCTAGTTACTCCATATTCTGATGTTCCATATATTGCAGTTCCATAACCATAACCAGCTTCAGCATTTCCTTCTGTCAGTGAATTAAATAAAGTTATAATACCATGTTGATAAATAATATTACCCGCCATATATTCATATGGGGTAGATGGAGTGTTAGGATGTAACCATAGTAATCTACCTTCACCATCATCTTTAATTGAACCACTTATTCCTTCTAAATAAAAAGAATTAGGTTGAATATAGTCTCCAAATAATTTAGATGGGATTGATATTACACCAATTGAAGATGTTGGGAATGTTTTATTAGGCCAAAGAGTGGTTTGTTCGTAATTATAAAAATTTGTTTGTTGAATTTTACCTATTAAAGTATTTCCTGCCTCATTGGCACCTAAAAAAACACTAGATGTAATTGCATCACTTGTAAAACCAGCACTACTTGAAAGGTAATTGGTATAATATAATTGTTTTATTGAATCATATACTAATACTGTTGGTATTTGTTGAGTTGGTATTGTTCCTGTGAGTTGGCTACCAGATATTAGAAAATCTCCTTTACTGCCCGTAAACCTATTAATACCAACATCAGACCCAGTTAATATATCCCCACCTTTAAAATAAAATCCTTTATTTACCTCAAATGGTGATACTATTAAATCTTGTGCATTGAATTGTTTGTAAGCGCTCATTCATTTTAGAAATCTAGTTTCACTCGTATTAGAGCTTCTTTTGTAAAATCTTTTTGTATTGGTCTAGATAATTTAGCTACTGCTAGTAAATCATTTGAATTATTATACATTCCTACTGTTGTTGGGAATGTTTGTGGATTGTTAATAAAATAAGGATAAATTACTTCACCAGTTGAACCCGATATAAATGATGGGTTTTCTGTATAATTAAACTCATTATTTCTAGCTCTAATAAATACATAATCCGATGAGATTGTTTCTTGAGAATTTAATTCAAAAACATTATCAACTCCAGATAAACCTATTGATCCCGATATATGATTATATAATTTTTGAGGATTATTCCCAAAGTCATCTGCAACGGTATTTGTTGCTAAGTTAATTCCCCCTCCAGCTTGTGTGTTATCATTTAATGCAGCTGCATTTAGTAATATTGTAGATATATCTGGGCAAAACCATCCATAAGAACCACTTTCTAGAGTAAATCCTGTTTCTCCTGAACTTGCATTATATGCAATACCATTAGAACCACTTATTAATTGATAAACTCTTTGGGTACCATAATAAGTTGGTAAAGTTACCATACCAGAATTATCTGTTAAATGGAGAGTTGGGATGTTTACAGTATTAGTATTACTACTTGATAAGACTAAATTTAAAGTACCAGGTAAAAGGGATTGTTTGTATCTTGCTCTTTCAATACTAATTACATAAAAGTCATTATTAGCACTACCCGTAAGTGTATCACCCCATACAAAAGATGAATTTTCATCTTCTAATATTAAGGTTCTATATTGACCATAAATAGTTGTTGTAGGTGACACAAAAGGTACTGATGAATCAAAATTAACTCCTCCCCCACCATCTCTATTAGCATAAGCAATTTGAAATTGAACTGCTGCTGTATCATCATCCGAAGATGTTTGGTAAACACTTGTATAATAAGGACCAGATGTTCCTTCAGTTTGAGTGGATGATGTAAAAAAAGTATTTAATGCTGGGGAGTTATTACTCCAAACAGTTGAAGTAACTGAGTCCGAACTTATTACAAAATCTTCTGGGTCTAAACTTTTAAAAGCCATATTTTTATGATGTTAATGATTGTTTGGTTACTGTAATTGGTACTGTTAATCTAGCTCCACTATCTAATCCCGTTACAGTTAAGGTAGTTCTTAATATTGAATTTGCACCAAATAAAGTATTAACTGTAGTAGCTGTAATATTAAGTTGAGTACCAATTATTGTTTTAGATACACTAGTACCAATAGTTTGAGTTGCATTCTGATTAGCTTCAATGGATGCATCAGATTGTATGCCCTGTCCTGTAAATGTACTTAATAATCTTATATCTCCTATAGTAGCACTATACCCAGATGTTTCAAACGTCTGGTTATTGCCTAAATAATTTAATGTTTGAGGTGTAATAACTAATTGAGCTCCTTGTTTTAAAGTAATAGCTGAATATCCGAGGTCTAGTACTGGTAATTTAGCTGTACCTCTGGGTAACGTAGTTAATTTATATTTCATTATTTGAAGCTCACTTGGAAATGCTTCTAAAAGAGGCATGTTATCAATTGCTTCACCATAATAGGCGGAACCAGATGGGTGGTTTGGATTATAAAGTGTATAATCTATTTCATCATCTGCCAGTGCAAATTGTGTAATTTGAAAAGAACCATCGTTTCTTGCTAACAACTCTCTTCCTTTAGTAGTTAAAATAGCATCAACTGTTATTACTGCGTTATTTAAATATCCCATTTTGTATTTTTTATATAAATATTGTTATATGTTATAAATATGTATCCTATTAAGTCTCTATTATTCCTTTAGAAATTAAATCATTTACTATTATAGATGCACTTTGTACTAGATATTCTGTTGGAAAATCCGGATATAATATACCTGGAGTATTTGCAATTTCCAAATTACTAAGTGATCCCGTAAATAAACCATTTCCATCTACCCCAGGGGTAGCACTTCCTGTTAAAGCAAATGAACCCGTGGATTTGATTACCTTAGAAATACTTCCACTAGCTAGCGCATTATAAGGGAAAGGTGTATCTAAATATAATGAATTTGGATTATCAATTGGTCTTCTTACTAAAAAGAAATCTTTATTAATAGAAGAATCCACTGGCTTGTCAACTTTTATCTTTAATCTATTTTTACTATCAGGAGTAGCATTATTAGATTGTGGAGGGAAAACTTGTGTTATTTTATATGTAAAGTTTTCATTATTAGCAAATCTAATTTCATCCCCTATTTTTAATTCTAAATTATACTCAATATCATCAAATTTTGTAGTTTTTGGTTCTATACCCCCTGGGAAGTAATCTGATGGAGATGGGAAATATTTTAAATCCGCTTGTCTAAATGATTGACCATAAGCTTCATTCATATTAGAAGAAGACATTACTAAAAATTGTTGATCTTTTATTGCAGTACCTCCACCAGAAGAACCTGTAAATACCCAATATGGTGCTGATGCCGTGTTAGCTGTATCTAATAAATGGTCATAAGCTCCTACACCTTCTATGTTAACAGAAGTATATTGGTTAGGAAAATCTAGTGGGAAAAACACTCCTTGTCTATAATCACTTTTAGCAGTTTTAAAGAAACCATTATATCTCCACCTTAATTCATCACCTACTTTAACAGTGTAATTACCAGAGTTAGCTGTAATAGTCCATTCTAAGGCTGTAATTTCATATAAACTACTTCTATATAATCCTAAATCATATAGTGTATGATACATTTCCCAATCAACTGTACATGCTATACCTCCAGTTGGGATTGGAATTCTTGACCATCTCCATCTGTTTCTTCTAAACCAAGAAATTCCTCTATATCTAGGATCTCTAACTAACCTCCTTCTATAGTTTACAATATTTCTTATCTCAAACCACCCTTGTTCTAATACACTTCCTAATTCAGTTACTCTTCCATCAGAAGTATAAACTGTAACAGTAATATCTTCTAAATTAAAAGGAACTTCTGTTGATGAATTATAACCAGAGCTTAAATTATCTGGGGTATTAGATCCTGTGTATAAATGTAATTCAAATTGTAATTCATCTCGTGTTCTTTTTGTTTCACTAATAAATGATGTTACCACAGAAGTTTGCATTGTTACTATTTGTTGGTTTGGTAAATCGTCACCTCTGCTGTAACCCAATGATGAATATTGATTTACTGGGTAATATGCTACTCCCGTTCCTTGTGTTGTGTTGCCCAAATCCCAAGGGTTAAAGGTGTTCCCTTCAGGTGAGCTGACAGAACTACTAGGATTTAAAATAAAATCAACTGTCGTTGTGGGAAAAGTTGTTTGATCAAGTACTTCACCTAAAGCATTAAATCTAGAAAACACTTGAGCACTTTCATCATCATTATCATATCTTGAGATATATCCGGATCCTGATAAAGGAATTCCAGTAGTATAATTATTACCTGCATTCTGTGAATACATAATAGGGGTAACATATTGCATTATACGTTCAATTGGGGCAGATGCTCCTAATGATTTAAATTGAGTTTTTCCTGATTTTGGTGCTAATTTGCCTTGGGTTCCATTAGGAAATACTGCTTTAAAAGTATCTACACTTAATTGGTTTAATGAAGGTGGTAAAGCATTACCTTGTTCATCAATTAAATAATTTAGATTAACTCTTGTTAAATTATTTATATTTGGATATGGATCATCTAAATCATTAAAGTATCCAAAAAATGCATCTCTTAAT
>CERI01115827.1_pt1 | contig 10555 bp, 10 predicted proteins | sample 350261 | NCBI WGS metagenome assembly CERI01 (sample SAMEA2620979, study PRJEB7988) | marine metagenome | isolation source: saline water (ENVO:00002010), including
AAATTTATTTAATCTAAAAATGCATTATTTATATTTAATTTGCAATATATTATTAAAAATATGAAATTATCAGTTTTTACAACAATGACTAATCCAGAGTCCCGAAATGACCCTTACAAAGAGGCCATAAATTGCTATGAAGAGCTTGCAGATGAATTAATAATTGTTGGTGAAAACTGGCCTGATGAGTTTAGCTTTGATTTTATAGGTAAAACATTTCATGAAGGTTTTGAAAAATCAACCGGTGATTGGGTCATAAGAATGGACTTAGACTATTTTTTTCATGAAAAAGATATTGATAAAATTAAAAAATTGCTTACTGTCCATGATGATCAGCCAGCTGTTGCTTTTCCACAGTATCAATTTTTTACACATGATAGATACCATATAAAAACAAAGCTATGTGTTGCAATGAATAAAAAAAAGTTTCCAGAAATTGTAATAAATGGTGGTGGAGATATGTGTCAGCCAACAATTGAAGGAATGCAAATACTTGCATCAACTGTGCCTTTTATAAATATTCCAATTTGGCAATATGATTCAATGTTTAGAACTAAAAAAATAATTTCAGAGGATAGAGCAAGATTTGCAAGAGCATGGTTTAGATATTTTGATGATTGGGGAGATAGAGGTGGAGAAACCCCTGAAATAGCTTTTGATGCATGGATGGAGATGATAAGAAGAAAATATAAAAAACACACATTAAAAATGAACTTAGAAAATCATCCAAAATATATTAAAGAAAAGTTGAAAAATTTAACAGAAGAACAATTTGGTTACAGTGCGTTTGGTTTAAAAAATACTATTAGTAGAAGTGGGCTCGATTATTTAAAAGGTTATAAAGAAAAGTTTTTTCTTTAAGGTTTTAATACTTTCCAGTCATAATTCTCATTTTCAGTAATTTTAAAAATCATAGACAGTGCCCATGTCAATAACAATGTTCCGTGTATGTCAGGCTCACTGTTACCGTTTGAAATTTCTACACCATAATATAGTTTCTGACTACTGTCTATACCGTAAGAAAAGCCACCTTGGTTCGGATAAAAATGATTAAAGATTGTTTCATAAAAGTTTTCTAGATATTTTACAATATCTTTTTTTCTATAATTAGTTTCAAGTGAACATCGATAAAGTACATAAACAAAATCTACTAAATCACATCCTTGTTGAGATGGTTTACCCAATAAACATAAGTCAATAATTTTTTCTGGGAAATGTATAGGAACATTTAGCCAATCTAAACCCGTCAATACTTTCATGGATCCATTAATGAGCTCTGTATAATTTGGTTTTTCTCCTGAATAGTAAAATCCATCTGAATTAACTTTCGAATTAATAAAGTTTTCAAGAGATGTTTTAATATCTAAATTATCTTCAAGTTGAGTAGAGACAAAAACACATAAGCCTGAGAATTGTGCCCCAGCAGACCATGGTTTATTCCAGTTATATTTATTAAGATAATTTTTTATTTCATTCTCAGTTTTAGGAAAATCATCATATATATATTGATTAGAGAAATTTACCTGCTGTAATGTCGAAATTGCTTGTTTTGTTTCGGCTCTTATTGATGTTTGAAGTTCAAATTTTTTTGATTGATAATTATATTTTTTTGATAAGTTCAATAATTTTTTAACAAAATCTTTTGTAAATCTTTCTATTCTAAATTTATTGAAATTATCTATATAAGCATCGTCCAAAAAAGAATAGTCTGGATATATTTTACTTTTTTTTTGAAAACTATTTATATATTGTGCCCACTCGTTTTTGTAATCTTCCTCAAAATAATTCCACTTATTTAAAGTAAAGTAGGTTTTTAAAGCGTAGCAACTAAATCCTAGTTTAAGCTCTTTTCCTGCTTGCGTAGCTCCTTTAAGGCATGGTGTAAAAGAATAACTGTTTTTGGTTATTCTCAGTGAATCAATAAAATTAGTAATTTCATCCGTAAAAATTGTAGGATTTAGGCTATCTATATTTTTTATTTTCATAAAGTCCAATTAATCTATGTTCACTAAATTTTATTAATTCAAAATTATTTTCAAGAAGAAGCTTGTTGACCTCTACAATAGTTGATTTTTGCTCAGGCCCTCTCTCGTGACCAAAATCTACTGAAACAAAGTTGATATTTTTTAGAGTGTTGATTGATCCGTTAACAACTTCTGGCTCAAATCCCTCTGCCTCAACTTTAAAGAGCTTGATACTGTCTTTTATGTTTAAACTATCTAGGGTTGTTGAAGATACCTCTATTGATTTATTTTCTCCAAAATTAAGCAATGAGCTATTTCCACCCAGGCTGTCAAGATGTAAGTTCTGTGTACCTATTTTATTTGACAAGGCAGAGCTGTAGAGCGTATTTATATTTTCAGAATTATTTAATTTAAGACACTCAAATGCTTCTGGATCTGGCTCAAATGCAATATATTGAATATTAATTTTTTTATTTTTAAGTGCTAAATTCAACTCTCCTACATTTGCACCACAGTCAATAACAATATCTCCATCGTTAATTTCTATATCGCTTATGCAATAGGAGTCTATAAGTTTGTTTAATTGAACTGTATGGTTGTTAACCATACGCAAGATTCTTTTATTGGGGTACGATATATTTCCAAGATAATTAATTTCTTTTTTATATAAATTATCTTGGAAATATATCTTCGATTCTTCTCTGTAAAATAAATTAACTATCTTACAAAAAGCTTTACCATTTACTTTATTTATTACTAAAGAAAGAAATTTACCTTTAAATATAAAAAAGAGCTTTTCTACTGTGTGCATTTTATTAACATCAACACCTCTAAACATAAATGGTGGAAGGTTAATAATATAGGGTAAATTAAACTTCATCAAATTTCAGTATAATAATATTATGGTTAGTATTAACAAAATAAAGTATGAATAAAAAAAAGGTAATAATCTTTGGAAGTAATGGATTAGTCGGAAAATCTTTAAACCGAATTCTATCTAAATCACATAAAGTGTCTGAAATAATTTCATCCACTAGAAAAGATACTGACTTATTCTCTATTGAGGAAACAAAAAATAAAATTAACAAAGTTAATCCTGATATTGTAATTAACGCTGCAGCGAAAGTTGGGGGGATACACGCAAACAATACTAAAAGAACAGACTTTATAATTGAAAATCTTAAGATAAATTTAAATATATTAGAAGCGTGTATTCCAAATAATAAAATTAAAATAATTAATTTAGGAAGTAGTTGCATATATCCCTTAAATGCTCAAAATCCTATTAAGGAAACAAGTTTATTAACTGGTGAATTAGAACCAACTAACTCTGCATATGCAATAGCCAAAATTGCAGGAATCGAAATTGGAAGATCTATGAACAAGCAACATGGCCATAATGTAATAAATTTAATGCCAACTAACTTATATGGTCCAGGAGATAACTTTTCTGAAAAAGATAGTCATGTTATTCCTGGTCTTATTTATCGAATGCATGAGGCAAAAGTAAACAATGAAAAAGAATTTTTTATCTGGGGTACAGGAAAGCCATTAAGGGAGTTTTTATATGTTGACGATTTGGCCTTTGCAGTGGAACATCTTCTCGATATGGACCTAACAGATGACCTTTTAAACATTGGTAGCAGTGAAGAAGTCTCAATTAATCATTTAGCTAAACTAATTAAAAAAGTAATAAATTATGGTGGTGATTTAACTTATGATTCATCTATGCCAGATGGTAATCCTAGAAAATTAATTGATTCAAGTAAAATTAGAAACCTTGGATGGGAACCAAAAATAACTTTGCAAGAAGGTATAGAGTTAAGTTATAAATCTTTTTTAAAAAATACTCTTTAATTCAAGCTTTCCCATGTTGGTTCAATTAAACCCTCTTTTAAAAGAATTTGCTCTCTTTTTGCTAAATTTAAATCGCTTTCAATCATAAGATCAACTAAATCTTCAATACTAGTTTTTGGATTCCACCCTAGTTCCTTCTTTGCTTTTGACGGATCACCCAAAAGATAATCAACTTCATTTGGTCTTAAGTATCGATCAGATGTTTCTACATAATCTTCCCAATTTAGTTCAAGTTTATCAAAAGTAATTTTGAGAAACTCTTTAACAGTGTGTGTTTTTCCTGTTGCGAGTACCCAATCATCTGCTTTTTCATGTTGCATCATCATCCACATACCTTCAATAAAATCTCCAGCAAAACCCCAATCTCTACTAGCTTCTAGATTTCCAAGTGTAAGTTTGGACTGGATTCCTAGAGATATTCTTGTAGCTGCTCGTGTTATTTTTCTTGTGACAAAAGTTTCGCCACGATGAGGTGACTCATGATTAAATAATATTCCATTTACACAGAACATGTCATAAGAGTCTCTGTATATTTTTGTCATGTTATGCGCAAAGACCTTAGAGGCTGCATAAGGACTTTTTGGGTCAAATTCTGAATCTTCACTTAGTGAAGTTTTAATACCTCCTCCAAACATTTCTGAGGAGGAAGCCTGGTAAAATTTGATTTTATTTTCATTATTTTTTATAGCCTCAAGAAGTGAAGCAGATCCAATAGTACCTGTCTGGGTGCTGTATATTGGGTTCTTGAATGAAACAGCAACGTGTGACTGTGCTGCCAAATTATATACCTCGTTAGGTTCAATTTTCCCGATTAAAGAGTAAAGGGATGATGAATCTAGCAAGTCAGAATAATAAAGTTGTAGTTTTTTTTCTTTACTATATTCGGATATTAAATCATCAATTCTTGAAGTGTTAATAGTAGAGGATCTTCGAATTGTGCCATGAATCTCATAACCCTTTTCTAATAAAAATTTTGTTAAGTAATAACCATCTTGTCCGGTAATTCCCGTTATAAGAGCTTTTTTCATTTTGAGTCCTTAGCCATATAATTCAATAACTTTGACTTTAGTAGAGTTTTTTAAAAAATAATATAAGAAAAAATAATATATCAATGGAAACTGAACTCCTTCTAAAGTTATATCTAGTAAGGAAACAACGATAGATGGAATCATGTACATGAGTATCTGGTAATTTTGATTTTCTTTCTTCCAATACAATACAAGGCTGGTGTGAAAAATTAAAAATAAAATAAGTTGAAAAATACCTCCCCTCGCAAAAATATTAACAAAATAATTATGGACATGTTCGTTCATTCCATCTCTACCTAATCTTCCCGGAGCAGTAGGATCTAACATTTGGGGAAATATTTCGTTATATCCATACCCAGTAAATACTTTTTCATATTTTATAATATCGAAAATTACATCCTGCCATATATCTAATCTCCAGTTAGCAGTTGGGTCAGTTGATTCCAACCTACCATAATGCATGTAAAAAGAAAAAATTACTCGAACTGTATCTTTTTCCTGTGCTAACGACGTAATGCTTTCAGTAACGTTTGAAGGTGTAGCAGCTTCAATTAATTCCGAAATAGATGGTCGATTTAACTCTGTTCTGTCAATTCGTAAAGCAGAAAAACTAAAGAAAATTAAGGAAATTAAAAAATAAATAAATATTCTTGATTTATTGTTATAAATATATCTTCTCGAATACACTATTTCAAATACTATATAAATCACTACACCCAAAAAAGAGCCTCTACTAGCAAATAGTAGTAATGGCAGCATTAATCCTGAGGTTATCATGAAATATAAAAATCTCATATTCTGTGACTTTATGAAATACTTATTTAAAAAATTAATCGACGCGTACCCAATAAAAATATCAGATGCTTTTAAAAATTGAAATTTATCTGAATAAATATTAAAGAAATCTATAACTATATTTGGGTAATTACCGGAAGAAAACAAATAAGTGACAAAAGGAACCAACAAAAAGAACTTATAAACTTGATCTAATTTTAAACTCGAATTGAAATTTGTAATTAACCCTAAAAAAAGGAAAAAAGTAGTCCAAATATAGGAACTTGATTTATAGGTATATAGGTTAGTAAAATTAGCATCTGTAAAAATACCTACAAGAAAAAAACTTAATACTATAAATTTAAGAGTATAAAATTGTAAATTATTAAAAAAGAAATCCAGCAGATACTTTCTTGGTAGTAAAAAAAAGATAATTGCAATTAATAAACCTAGGCCCGTTAACAACTCTCCTAACCTAAATCCAAAGATGTAAATACCAATAAAAGATCTGTTGAATAACATTATTGATAAAAGTGTTGTTAAAAAAAATATTTGGAGAATAGAGTTTAATTTTTGATTAGTTAGAATTTTTGAAATATTCATAAACTAACATTATTTTAATCAAAAAAGATTCATATATTTCTTTTATTTTTTATATATTTTTTTAATTTCCTAGAAATAATATAAAAATTTTTTTCAAAGTTACTAATAAGATTTTGTTGCTTTCTAATTTTGATAAATTTATTTTTCTGATCAACTAGTTTATTAAAAAGTTTTAAATATTCAGCTGACATAAGGTCTGAATTGTATGGGTAAGATAATATATCATCTTTATGTTTTAAATAATTATCGTATATTTCGTTTAATTTATTCTCAAAGTTAAGCTCATTAAACATAACCCCAAAATCTTTACAGTACTCTGGAATTCCTCCACTATCAATATAGAGTAAAGGGAGTCCACATTGAGCGGCTTCAATATGGTGATTACCGGATGGCTCGTTAAGTGAGCCTGTAATATATATATCATTTTTTCTTATTTCATCTGCTAATTCTTTACCCGAAAGCGGCTTCATAACATTTGTGTTTTTGAATTTAAATTTTGGGGGCATATTTCCAATATAAGTAAATGTAAACCTATCAATATATTCTTTGATATCTAATAACTCATCGAGTTTTTTATATATGTCAAATCCTTTATTCCAATTGCCTCCCCAGTGGTGAGTGACGATATTTAATTTTTTATAATCTATATTTTTATTTTGATCAGAACTGTAAAAAACTTTACTGTTTGCTCCGCTCATAATTACAGATATATTTTCGCATTCTAAACCTTGCTTTATAAATAAATTTCTTAACCAGCTGCTAACAAAAACTGTTGCATCGGCAGATTTGTTTGCTTCAATCAAATATTGATTAACAAAATTTGTATTTTTTCTTTCATCGCACTCATTGATTCTATGTACGACGGCAACATCATTTTTAACAAACTGTATATATTTTAAGACATCAATATGTGTGAACATTGAGGATTCTGAGGTTTTTCTTGGTTCAGTAAGCAAAATAATGTCTATATCATCGTCTTCTAAGTTATAAACTACTTTGTGACCATTTTTTTCAAGATAATCTTTCAAATTAATAGCAAATAAATTACCACCTCCCCATGGTCCTTTTTTTATCTTCGTCCCAATACTTACTTTGATAATAAACCTCCAAATAACTTTTCATATTGATTAAACCAATCAGGTATACGGTAGTTAATAGATTTTGAATATGCATACTCCGTGTCTGCGGTCGCAGAATCAAAATTTTCCATTGTAAAAATAGATTTTTGGTCCAAGATTTTTGATGCGATTCCAACATCAGTTGAGATAATTGGTGTTTTTGTTATTGCGCATTCCATGACCGCTTGAGGGCCACCTTCTACTCTTGAAGCTACTACATATAAATTTAAGCAATTATAAAGTTCGTTAAGTTGACTAAAATTTACCATTTCAAAATATTTATATGGTATTTTTAATTTGTTTAGTTCATCTATGATATAGTTTCGCCTTTTGCCAGTTAATAATATCTCTACATTCCTATTTTTTTCATAGTGATATTTGAATATCTTAACAAGCCTATCTGGTCCTTTTGAAATTTTTGGAGAAATTAAATCATTGCCTTCAGTGTCTCGCTGGAAAGATCCTATAAAATAACTTTCTGTATTCAGATCATATTTTTTTCTCACTTTTTTTTGATCTTGAATTTTATAAAAGATATTTTGATTTATCCAAAATGGAATTGTTGTAATGTTTTTTTTCGTTATTGCTTTTATACTTTCAGAGGTTTTATCAGAAATTGAGTGATACATATCGACAAATTCATCTCTTTTGTAAAAGTTTTTTTCTTCTTTTTTATTAAACTTATCAAAATCAATGTGATGGATTGTGCAAATTACTAATTTTTCTTTTAATTGCTTACGTGGAATTTTTTTCCATACCCAAGGTGCAATTAACCATACTATGTCTGCTTCTTCGATGCTCTCAGTTGTAAGTTCTTTATTAAAATTAGTCCACTCACTACGAAATCGATCAACTACCCACGACTCATTAGCTGCATTTAAATAAATTTTCATTTAAATTCTTTAGGAATTATGTTGTTTTTTACACAATCAGCGTAGTACTTTTGCTGATTTTTAAATTGTGAAGATATGTTATCTTTCATATTTATATAATAGAGAATTTTATTTTGAATTTTAACTTTGTAGCCGTTACTTATCAGGTCTGACATTAATTTATAATCTTGGGCAAACACGAAATTTTCATTATATCCTCCAATTGCTTGTAAAGCATTTTTATTAATTAACAATGTTCCGTGAATAAATGGATTCTTTAGCTTCATGTGAAAGTTAATAGGAAGATAGTATGACTTGCCTGGAATAACTCTATTTGAATTCATAATTTTTGCTCTTGATGTGCAAGCATCCAATTTGTTTTTTTTAATAAATTTCATTTGAATACTCAATCGATCAGTATGACTAACATCGTCACTATCATGCCTAGCAATAAAGTCTCCTGTTGAGTGTTTTATCAATATATTCAAAGACTTGGTGAGGCCTAAATTTTCATTATTTCTATAAACTCTTATATTTTTATATTTTTTTTTATATCCCGTACAAATGCTGTAAGTGGAATCATTAGAACAATCATCAATTATTAATAATTCAAAATTAGAATATTTTTGAGAAATTATACTTTCTATTGCATTTTCAAGAGTATTTTCTGAATTATAAGTACTCATAATTACTGAAATTTTGTTTTTATTCATTGATTACTATTTTAAATTTATTTAATATCTTTTTTTCATTTAAAATTTTAGATATAAACTTTTTATTATCATCTGAAATTTTTTCCATTTCTTTTTTGTTTTTAATTAAGCTTAATTTATCTATCAAGTCGTAATAATTGAATTGTTTAAAACATAAATTATATTCATGAGGAAAAAATTCTCTAATCCCTCCTGTTGAAGGGAAAATTGAAGGAACTTCCAAAAATGATGCTTCACATAAAAGGTTTGGTTGACCTTCAAAAAGTTTAGTAGATGTGACTACTGCCTTTGCATTCTTAATTATATTTAAAGTTTCTGAATTGCTTATTTCTCCCATAAATTCTAAATTATTAACTTGAAATTTATTAATTAAATCTAATCTAGCCGGTCCATCTCCAATAATTTTAAGCTTCATATAAGCTATTTCACTTTTTAAAAAGGCTTCTATAAGGGTTTCTACTCCTTTTTCTTTTGAGATTCTTCCTGCGTAAACTATATAATCATCTCTTTGAGTAATTTTAGAAATTTTTTCATTTACTTCATCTAGATCAAGGAAATTTGGAAGAACAAAAATTCTTTTATCTTCAATACCTAAGTTGATTAAAAACTTTTTATGAAATTTAGTTAGCACCAAGATTTTAAATTTACTTTTTTGTAATAATCTATAATATTTTTTTCCGTATCTTAAAATAAGTATTGATTTTAAATATGACTCTTTAAAATATTTATTTATAAAACCACTAGATTCTTTTTCAAAACCGCATGCACCACAAAAGGATTCATTTTTAAAATGATTTCTAGTTAAAAAAGATTTTGTGCAAAAATATCGGAAGTTATGAAGTTTAACAATTGTTTTTATATTTTGTTTATTTAAAATATCAAAAATACCAATCGAAGCTCTGAACCATGTATTATGCACATATGCAATATCAGGTTGAAATTCCTCAATCTTTTTTTTTAACTTATTTTTGCTATTCAAATTTACACCAAATATTAACCAAAACAATGTAGATAGATATCTATCTACATTGTTTGAAAAATAAAGAGTATCAACAATGTATTCTTTTTTTAAAAGCTGTACTTCATTGATAACCGCTAAATCTTCTCCACCAGTGTTTTGATAATTATTGTGAATAATTAATATTTTTTTCATTACTTATTAATTTACTTAGTTACTGTAAATATATTAACTATTATTAAAGTTGTGGATATTCTTATTGTGTTTACATATGGTATTTCTTTTCAGGATTGGGACGAATCTGGTTTACTGGATAGAGAAATAAAGATTTACAATAAAATTTCAGAGGCTAAAAATATTACTTATACTTTTTTAACATTTGGAAATTCAGAAGATCACAAATATCATAAATTTGTTCCAAATTCAAATATCTATCCTATTTATGAAAAATACAGATTTTTTAATAATAAGTTTTTGAGATTTTTACATAGTTTTTATATTTCTTATAGTTTAAGAAATGAATTTTCAAATATTGACATAATCAAGACAAATCAATTAATGGGTAGCTGGATTGGTATTATTTTAAAAATAATTAACAAAACACCACTAATTGTTAGGACCGGATACGATATTTTTATTTTTTCCATAAAAAATAAAAAATCAATAAC
>CERI01284176.1_pt1 | contig 10549 bp, 14 predicted proteins | sample 350261 | NCBI WGS metagenome assembly CERI01 (sample SAMEA2620979, study PRJEB7988) | marine metagenome | isolation source: saline water (ENVO:00002010), including
TTCTTGCTCAGGTTCAGGTTCCGATTCTGGCTCCGATTCAGGTTCGCTTTCAGGTTCCGATTCAGGTTCCGAATCAGGTTCCGGTTCTGGTTCAGGAGGCATAATAATTTCATCAAGTATATGCGTATCTAATAAACGTCCAGGGATCAAATCATGTTGTTCATAATTATCTCTTAAATATTTTCTTTTGAATATTAAAAATTCCCATGAGTTATTCCTTTTTACAATTTTTTCATAATCTTCTGTATTTTTTATTTGTTCAGCCTTTCGCTTAAGAAGAAGCGAATGGCTGGTGTGGGGATGTGGCATAGTATACTAATTGATGTTATAAAAATATAGGCAATAATATATGAAATTATTTTTAAATTTAATTATTGAATGCTTTTGTATAGGCATTTTAGTTTTATTTGCGGGATTAATAATTGAATATGTGTATCAAAAAACACATATAAAATGTGAAACATATAAAAAATATATAATACTATTTTTTTCTGGTGTTTTAGTTCATTTATTTTGCGAATTAACTGGAATAAATGTGTGGTATCTAAAAAATAGTTACGCTTTTATGAAGTATAAAAAAAGTTAAATTATGTAATGTCATATAAGATATGTAGTCCTAAATTTATTTTTGATAATATTTCTTATATAAAAGAAAAAATCAAGAAAATAATAACTGAGTTTTTTGTATCAGAGTCGGTATCATATAATCAAAAATCCATAAATAATGATATTAAGTTTATAGAATTTTCTGAATTTTCTCGAAAAGGTATACCTAATAATGTTTTTGAAGATTTAGAGTGGAATTTTATAGGTGATAATAAAGTTAAATATCAAAAGTAAATATAAAAAAATGATATTGTATGCTTAAAAGTAAATAAGTATTAATAAGGAACATAGACATGTCTTTAACGTGTCCAATTACTAAAAAAAAAATAATTGAACCAGTTAGTGCTCCCGACGGTCTAACCTATGAAAAGAAAGAACTATTGAAATATGTTAGACGTTATAAAAAATCTCCAATAACTGGTGAACCAATGGATGATAAGACGTTGATATATATGGGAGATATAGATGAAGAAAAGAGTAAGTCCGAGGATGAATTAAATAATGTTCGTGAAGAACTAAATTTATTAATAAATATAAAATCTAAATATAACAATTTGGAAGTTTTTCCATGTGATATAGTGGCGAATTTTGTTTATCAAAAAATAAAAGGTAAAAATCCAAATCCTTTATTTTCTTGCATATTAAAAACCAATAATGGTACGATAATATCATCAGAAATAAGAAATAATATAATGTTTTCGATGAAGAATTTTCACTTTTCAGTTTTTGGTGATACCGAGACTGTATATACTGCGAAAAGTCTAAAATGTGGTAAGTTTAAAATAAATAATTGTGGTAAAATAATTTCTCATATAAATTCTAAAAAAAAGGCAATAATTGAAAAATGGTCATCTTACACTCGTGAGTCATCGGTAAAATGGTGGTTAGATGGAATAACAACCGATGAAATCACTTCTCCGCCTCTTCGTTCTCTCTTGAGACTTAAAGAGAATAAGAAACTAATTTCAGGTGATTTTTCTTCTCTGACAAAAATTAATAATTTAAACGAACAACAGAAAAAGACATTTGATAAAAAATATTTTAAAGAATTGGAAGTTATTGAGGGTCCACCTGGTACAGGAAAAACAACTGTAATTTCCAAAATTTTGGATTTTACAATAAATAACTGTGATAAATTTGAATCTTCTTCAGGAGTAATAGATCCGATAAACCATATTACTATCGTGTTGTCTGAAAAAAATCGTGGAGTTGAAGCAGTTGCCGAACGTCTTTTAACGGAAAATTTTGAAACGACAATTGCATTTGGGTCAGATAATATAGGATTGGAGACAGCCAAGTTTTTAGTTGAAAATAAGACAAAAATTCATAAAGAAATAGTAAAATTTGATGAAAAACTAAAAGATATTCAAGATATATGTTCAACAAAGATAAAAAAAATTAAGAGATTTCTATTTAATAATTTTTCGCGAGATATTTTGAATACATTTTGTTTCAATACATTTTCATCTGTTCAATTTTATGTTTATAATATGAAAAACGGAAATAAAAAGATAAAAACGATGAAAGTGTGTAAAGATATTGAATCTCTTATGTTGGAATATTCGGAAATTGCAAGTTCTCGGTCTGTTTGTTTCGATAAGATCCAAGAAGAATATTATAAAAAATGTAAAACAATACTTGTGACTTTTGGTTCTTTACATAATTTATCAACGATGTTTAAAAACACCCAAAAGACTTTTACAATAATAATAGACGAGACGAGCACATTGCTTTCTTGGCAAGGATTTTATCTTGAATATTTTATAAATGGTTTAAAGGGAAAGTTGATCAATTTAATTTTGATTGGCGATTCAAAACAATTGCCACCTTATTGGGTTGATCAAAATAATCCATCTTATGAACGCTATTCTTTTCTTGATTTAGCTAAGAAGTTTACTGATACAATTCAACTAAAAATACAATATAGACTTCCTCTTGGAATAATGAATATTTTAAATAAAAATTTTTATAAAGAGGAACCTTTAGTTTTGGGAAATGGCAACGAAGATAAAAAAGAATGTGTTGCTTGGATGCATGTGTCTGGAGTTGATGAAGAGACAAATATAGATGAGGTTAAATATATAATACGAGTATTATCTAATATACCAAGTACAGAGTCAATTATAATAGCAAGTCCATATAGAAATCAATGTGAATTACTAAAAGAAAAATGTAATTTTGTTTTACCGAATGCTACTATAATGACATTAGATCAATGCCAAGGTCACGAGTCAGATTATGTTGCAGTATCTCTTGTAAAAAGTGTTCCTACGAAATTTTTATCGGATAAAAGAACGTGTGTTTTGATTAGTCGTGCCAAAAAACAATTAATTATGTTTGGGAATAGACAAAATTATCTTTGTTGTAAAAATAGTGCTTTAAGAATGGTTTCTAGATATCCAGGAAATCTAAAATATAAAATTCAAAAATGATAAGTGAACCTGCGATATAAAGACAAATATATTATTTACATAATAATATGAGTACCAAGATGTCTAATTCGTGGACATTTTGGTATCATACACATGATACTAAAGATTGGTCAAGAGAAAGTTATAAGATTATTCATAAGGTAAAAACAGCAGAAGAACTATGGGGTGTTTTTAAACTGATAACTCCTAAACATTTTGAAAATGGAATGTTTTTTATTATGAAAGATGATATTTTTCCAGATTGGAAATCGCCTGAAAATGAAAATGGAGGATTTTGGTCTATAAAAATAGATACCAGAACCGACAATAATATTCTTAATATACTTAAAATATGGGTAAATTATCTTGTAACTGGAAGAATTGTTTCTAAAAATAGTTGTATAATTGTTCATGGTATCTCTATTAGTCCGAAGAATAGTCATTGTGTACTTAAAGTCTGGATAAGGGATAAAAAATTTGTAAAATTTAATAACATGTTGTCTAATGAACTTCCTTATGTAAAGACTTGTAAATTCACTTCATTTTCCAATAAATGATGATGTTTTTATTTACCATATGATTCTCTAAGAACAAAAATAAGAATTGCGACGGCTAATATAAAAATAAAAAAAAATAGTATAGAAGTAACAATAATATATGGGTAAAGTTGAGAAAATGCGTATTGAACGATAGGGTCTATTAAATTACTGCGAAGTCTTTCCATGTTATGTTTTTCCCGAACTTCTTCTAGTGTATGATTTAAGATATCTCTAATTATATCCCGAACAATCATGATATTTGCGTTTGATATAACAATTTATTTTTAGTTGATAATATCAACGCAATGTCAATGTCAAACGAAAAAGAAGAAAGCGAATATGTTCCTGAATTTGACTCTGTAGATTTTAGCCAATTTATTTTTGAAAAGGAAGCCCGTAAGATGCCTGGGCGTTCAATCGAAGTTGGAATTATTAATAAAAACGATGAAACAAATACTCTACAAGTCGCTCTTCCTAAAATCTCAATTGATGAACTTGATATTACCGATGGAGGGGTAAATGGATTTTTTAGAACTCAACTTGATTTAAACGACCAATCTCATGTAGAATTTAAGAATTGGCTTTCGAATGTTGACGCATGGATTGTACAAAACGTAATTAAAAATCACAAATTGTGGTTTGGTGCGGATTGGGAGGAAGGTGGTAAATATCATGGACAACCATATATTCCTGCTAATAAAATAAAGGATATGTTTCATCCATCAATTGACGATGAAGAAATATTTTGTGCTCGTGTACATCTTCGAAAGGAAAAGTATACTCTTCAAATCATGGACGAAGAACAAAATATGATTAGTATTGATGAAATAAATAATTGTCATGTTGTCCCACTTATTGAAATAAAGGGTGTATTTTTTAAACAAACTGGTTATAACTTAGATTGTGTTCTTAGAGGAATGGTAAAAATTTCGGAGGATACAGAAACCACAGATGAACGCGAATATGTATTATTTGCTGTAGATGACGAGGAAGAAGATGCGGAATATTATGACTATGCGACAGAAGATGGTGATAGTGAAGTATCCATGCTTGAAGATGTTGAAAGTCAAGTTCTTGAAGAGTTTAAAAATTTGGAAAATGCGACAGAAGACGTAGATGACGAGATAGAAGATGATGCTCAAGAAGAAGATACTCAAGAAGAAAGTGATAGTTTTAAGATTGATGATGAAAAACTTAAAGAACTAATGATAGCCGCTGAGAACGCAAAACATGTTGCTGAAAATGCTCAAAATGCTTATAGACAGTATCGTAACTCTGCTGATCAAAGTGCTTAGAAATATTTATTGAAAAATAGTTATAGTACAAACTAAATCCTTATTAAAGGATACAATACCTCCTAAATTATCAAACTCGCCACAATAGCGTGGAGCACTGAATATTGTTATCAATTTTCTACCTGAAAAAAATTCATATCCATCTTCAACTACCTGATGAGCACGAACAATTAACTCTAAACCATTTCTTTTTAAAAAATTCGTCAAAACGTCTTCACCAAATACATAAGATATTCCACGATCATTTTCATTCCAACCTTTACGTCGATACTCTGTATCCGGGTCTGACCAAAGTAAATCACACATAACACCATCATCTGGTATATCAGTTGGTCTTTTAATATTCATTATGTCATTAAAATTATTCAAATTTGGAGATATTCCACCATGCATACATAACATAACTGGTTCACCACCATTACAACCAATACCCGCACATATTGGCATATGGTTAAATACATCCACGAACAATTTCCAAAGTTTTATATTATATTTTCTCTTACATTCATCGTAAAAGCCATATACTCTTGATATTGATGAACTTTCATGATTGCCTCTTAATAAAAAAACATCACGTGGAAAAAGTAATTTATAACATAGTAATAAACAGAATACCTCTATACTTTTTAAACCACGATCAACATAGTCACCTAGAAACAAATAACGATTATTATTTGAAGGATATCCCATTTTTTTGAAAATATTTAAAAGGTCATTATATTGTCCATGTATATCACCACAAATATGAATTGGGCCACTTGTTTTTACCAACATATCATCTCTTGATAAAACATATATACCTTGTTGTAGAAGCCATCTTATTGTCTCATATGATAAAATAAATTGTACATCTGTATTATCTGATTTCAAAAGATTAATTTTGATTGCTGTAATAAGATTATGAATATCTCTTATATTTTGAGAAACCATTCTTTCTATATTCTATCATACGTATTTCTTTAAATAAATAAATACTTCATATTTAATATGGAACTATTGTCTCTTTTGAAAAAGATTATATTCATACTTATTATTTATATACTTTGGGTGTGTTTATCTTGTAATATGGAGGGGAAAACATTTTCTTTCAAATGTCTGGAAAAAAATATCAAGTCTGTTATAAAAACATTCCAGAGAAAAATGAGATTAATTTCATATAGAGAATCATTTGAAACTGATTCTTCTGATATTCCTGAGAATGAACCTATAGATGTCTTATATAATGGAGAAGATAAGGCAACTCAAATAAATATTTATAATTATTTGAAAATCAAATATGGAGATTCTTTGATGAAACTTGATCTGTATGATAAAATGATAAATAAAGAATGGAAATTATCTTCAGCAAAATATAATAATAAATTATTCACAGAAGATCCCCAAGATATTTTCAATGAATATATATTATATACATTTAATTTTTCTGACGGACTTGAGTTCATTATAAAAAAAGATAAAAATGGTAATACTGATGATGAAAGTGTTTTAGAGGGATACCCAAATAAGGATAATTCTGTTACTGATGTATCTGGACAAACTACATATAGATTTGATACTGATAATGGTGGTGATGGTAGAATTAAAAAATATATAGGTACAATTGATGGTTGGGGCTCCGCAGTTGAAATTCTAACTTCGAAGGGTGTTAGGTATGGGACAACAAATGTGAATGAGTATATTCAAGATTGTTTTGCGTGTCTTGTAAATGAAATAGATGTTTTAAATAAATATGTAAATCATCTCCAAAAAGTAAATCGTATGGGTGATGATATGATGATATGATTATTGAATCTTAATTTTTAAAATATTACAGTTTATTATGATTAAAAAATCAATACTTCAATATATACAAGTTGATACGAATATTCAAAATCTCAATGAACAACTTAAACAACAGAGAAAAAATAAAGAAATTCTTTCCCAAGATATAATTGATTTTTGTAAAAATAATTCCAAAACAAAGATCAATTTACCCGATGGATCCTTTCTTGTACTCAATAAAACTAATACATATCAGTCTCTATCATATAATTTTATTGAAGAAAAAATAAAAGAATTTAATTCTAAATTTGCAACAAATATACCTACAAAAGAACTTATGTTTTTTATAAAACAGGAAAGAAACAATAAACAAAGTTTTGAGTTAAAACACAAAAGTTAGGATTTAAGGATGTGGTATCGCTCCATTCCAGAAATTTTTTGGTGTTGTATGAGAGTATCCGCTACTTCTGAGAATTTGTTCTTGTGAGCGTGGTTTTGTTAAGTGTTCTCTAGAGTAAAATAATGGAGAGTCTCTTGGTGCTGGAATAGATGGATATGATAAAAGTCTAAATGGAGCAATTTCACCGAGTTTAATAATTTCAGATGCAAATTTCTTTTTGTTTAGGTCCATTAATTCTATTCTAACGTGTGGTAAAATTATTCTTGTTCCGACATGTGAATAATATGAATTTGGAAAATCTATTGTAAATGTCAGGCGGTCTCGTATTTTGTGAGCACCAAAATTTGGACTATTTTCAAATGCGATTTGAGCATCTGGAAATGGCAAGGCTGAACCAGAATAACTTTGTCTATAGTCAGGTGATTTGGCAGCAACATAACTGACAATTGTTTCATGAACTACGTTTTTTAGAGTTAAATGGATTGAAACCGTCTTAGCACAGGATCGAATTACTTTTATATCAAAGAATTCATATGAATATTCCATTATAGTACTATTACATTTATTTTATACTTCTTCAATTTTTTAAAAATATCAAATAGGTATAAGCGTAATAAAATAAAATATACCAATGACAATGGTTGAGAAATTTGAACAAATGAATTTTAAAAAGGAGATTCTTAGAGGTATATTTGCGTATGGGTTTGAAACCCCAAGTCCTATTCAGAAAAAAGCAATTCCAGCATTCTTATCTGGGCGTGATTTGATTGCTCAAGCACAATCGGGTACAGGTAAAACGGCTACTTTTTCATTATCTGTACTTCAATCTATTGATGAAAATGTAAACTCCATACAAGCAATTATCTTATCACCTACACGAGAATTATCTGAACAAATTTATAATGTAATAAAAAGTTTGGCTCATTATACTAAATTTAAATTTACTCTTTTACTTGGCGGACAATCAAGACGTGAACAAATTAACGAACTAGAAAATTCACATTGTTTGATATGTACTCCTGGTCGAATTAATGATTTTTTGTATAATGGTTATATCAATACAGAAAAAGTAAAGTGTTTGATTTTAGACGAAGCAGATGAATTACTTACAGATGCGTTTCAATCTCAAATACGAGATGTGGTAAGTAAATTGCCAGATACAACTCAAATTGGTATTTATAGTGCAACAATGCCAAATTTAACTTTAGATGTTGCGATGAAATTTATGAGGGACCCAGAGAAGATTTATGTGAAAGCAGAACAATTGACACTTGAGGGTATATCTCAATATCACATCTATACGGACAATGATAGATCAAAATATGAAGCAATTACTGACTTGTATTCTTCTATAATTATTAATCAATTGATCATTTATTGTAATACTAAACAACGGGTCATTTATCTAGCACAAAATCTAATGCGAGATGGTTATACTTGTTCTTTTATTCATAGTGATCTTTCTACCAATGAACGTATGGAAACAATGAAGACATTTCGTAAAGGAGATACACGAGTTCTTATTTCAACTGATCTACTTTCAAGGGGTATCGATGTACAGCAAATTTCATTAGTTATTAATTACGACCTTCCAAAAAATATTGAAGTATATTTACATAGAATTGGAAGAAGTGGACGTTTTGGAAGAAAAGGAATTGCTCTTAATTTTATTAATAGAGGTGATGCCGAAACACTTAATCGTATTGAGAACTTTTATCAAACTGAAATTCCAGAATTACCATCAAATTTCCAAGAAATTTTTAAATGCTAAATCGCGGAATCTATTTATCTCATTTTATAAATAATATTTTGAATATCCTTTCTAAATTGAGTTTTTGAAACTATCAGTTTTAACTGTCTTTTTTCACTTGAGTTTATTTTATTTTGTCGTTTTAACCAATACAACATCTTATCTATAAACAAATCAATGTATTCCTCATTTGTATATTCGGAAGTACATTCTTCATTACACCATTCTTTAAAATAATATACAAAACTCATTATTATTTATTCTATATGTAAATTAAATGACGTTCTGTTTATACCTTTGTGCGTAAATTACACTACAAAAAAAAATAAAAAAAGATATGTTAGATTTTAATAATGTTTTAATGGGGGTAGTTGTTATTTTTCTAATTGGGTATGGATTATTTATGATGAGAAGAATGTACAAGAACAAAATTCGTAAACTTGAAAAGGATATCATTTTTCTAAAATCAAATATTGAAGAACATGAAAGACATATTGTCGATGAAAGTTATTTAGAGGGAACATCTTTTGAAGTCAATGATGATGTTAATGTTGGAGAAAACGATGAAGCAACCGACGTAGCAACTGATGGAGCAACCGATGGAGAAAATGATGAAGAAACCGATGAAGTAAAGGACTGTAATGAATGTTTCACTCACGAAATGCAAAAAATCTACGATATATCAGATAGTCCTGATTTGAAAAAAGATGAAACGATTACTGTATCAATAGATAAAAGTAAAGTAGAAGAAATTATTATTGAAAGTAAAAATGAGGTTAAGACGGAACTTCAGTCATTAACAATTCCTCAATTACGACAAAAGTTATTGGAAAACGGAGAAACAGTACCAAGAAATTTAAAGAAAAGGGAACTCATAAACTTGTTATCAACTTAGAAATTTAGATTGTATAAGTATTTCATGTTATTACTATTATAATGACTTTTCAACCGAATAGAAAGTATAAAAATCCAACACGGGCGGGGGGAATAATATTTGACAAACATTCTCGTTATATTTTGTTAGTATTAAATAGAGAAAGTTATTATAAAAAAGAAAATAAGTGGGGATTACCAAAAGGTCATTTGACTGATTACGAGAGAAAGTTTCCTCATTTAGGAGCTCAGAGGGAAATACTAGAAGAAACTGGTATTTATTTTCCACTTACTGAAACTTCATTTTCTATATCTATTTATGACACGAAATATTATGTATCGAGTTTATGTAAAAGTTCTAATCCCGTTTTTGTTCCTAAAGATAAAACAGAAATTATTCATGCTTGTTGGTTTCCGGTTAATACAATCGGTTTTTTGAATGTGAATAGAACATTGTCTAAATTAATATTTAAATGGAAAAATATTTTCCCCGATATAAAAGATAATAAAAATCCAAATAGATGGTTGACAGAAGGAAACATATTGAAAAATATATCATCTAATGACAAAGATAAGAAATACTATAAAAAAAATGATAAATCAAAAAATAAAAATGATTTAAGTAATAATTCATATATTAATAACACAGAATGAAGTTGACATTAGAACATAACAATTTCATAGTTTCCATTTCTAATAAAGATAATGATAGAGATTTTAAATTGGTTGATCTCGCTAACAAAATTATGACTTTGTTAAATAATGAAACTGAAAATAATAATAATAATAAAGTAAAACTTAGTAGTGATAGTGAAGATGAAACAATGAATTATGAGGATAGTGATGAGTATGAGGATGATGAGGATGATGATGATGAGGATGATGAGGATGATGAGGATGAGGATGATGAGGAT
>CERI01034382.1_pt1 | contig 10540 bp, 7 predicted proteins | sample 350261 | NCBI WGS metagenome assembly CERI01 (sample SAMEA2620979, study PRJEB7988) | marine metagenome | isolation source: saline water (ENVO:00002010), including
ATTATATATAGATAAAATTGGGTCAAATATTAAACTAAATTGACTTATATATCCTAAAAAAAATAATATATGTATCATAATAAATAAAAATATAATTTATCATTTAAATAATATTATTATGGAATATTACCATGCCAATAATTGTGATCATTATTTTCATTATCTTCTAACGAAACCGTTTCAATATATTGATTAATTATTCTATTAATATTTTTTAAATTTAGTATCAAATTGAAAGTAAGAAGGCGTAACAGGGTTGTAGTTCTCTTTTTGTGTGTGCATGTGATCGATAGTTCAGTAGTTATTTCTAGTAATTTATCAGTTTTTTCTGCAATATAGCTTATTTCATCAGTAATATTTGAAAATAATAGATCAAGATTTTTTACTTTAGAAATGTTATAATCAATTTCGTAAGTAATTTTTTTATTTTTAAGTGATTCAGGAACATATCCGATAGGAGGATTCCATTTTTTTTTTTTATTTTTAAGTGATTCAGGAATATATCCGATAGGAGGATTCCATTTTTTTTTATTAATATTAGCATATGTGGCAGTATTTAATAGTATATTATTATATTTAAAAGGTTTATTATAATTAATAGATGTAAACGTATAAACACTTTGAATAATACAAAGAATGCTAGTTATAAAAATTTTCATAATATTAATAATAATTATTTTTTTAAATAATTTAAAGGACTTTTTGTAGATAATCTACATTGTAAATAAATTCTATCTTTATTACTATAAACAGCTTTGGGCGAGGAAGTATGCATTAATTTTCTATTATTAAAAATACATAAATCATAATCATCCCAATGATGAGTAATAATATTATCATTACGAATTATATATTTTTTCATAATATGACGAAATAAAGTATTACTGTCTTCATAATTTAACTCTTTAAATCTTAAAAATTTTTTTGGATTTAAAGAGAATGTTTTTCTACTTTTTTTATCATCAGAATATATAATAAGAGGATTTTCAGTTAAAATATCATCTTCATACTCATATGTATCATCATTTCTCAGACCTGTATAGTCATATATAGCTTTTTGTTGCCTAATATTAGAATTTGAATGAATAACGGTATAATTTTTTATATAATTTTTAAAATTCATATCCATATTATCATAAGCATCTTCATAACTTGCAAATATTGTATCATCGCCATGTGAAGGTGTACTAAGCATATACATACTACTTATAATGGGTGGTAAATATTTTTCAGATCCACTTACATCTTGATGCCATAAATAATTATAATTGTCGTCTAAATCAATATATATATTACTTTTATTTTTATGATGTATTAATTCAACTTGTGGTACAGATGGGATAGTATTTTTAGTATGACTATATAATGAGATAGTTTTATCATGAGTATCATCAAAATTATTAACAAAATTATAATATTGTTCTGGAGATAATTTTTGATTTTTATATACAATAACAGGTATTTTTTTTAAAAGTTTTTTAAATTCTTTTATATCATTATGTGTAGCATATTTAGTATCGATATTAGATATAATAGCCTTATTATTAGTAAAAGTAGGAAAAGTGATAGAATATGATAAAACAGTTATAAATAAATTAAATAAAATAACAATTTTAAACATAATATAGTATTATCAATATATATAATATAATATTTAAATAATTTTTTTTTTTTTAATTTTAATAAAATTAGTATTATCAACAGATTCAATTAAATAATTAATAAAAAAATTATTTTTACAATAACCTAACGAACATATAAAAAATTTATTATTATATATAAACTTTATTTTTTCTTTTTTTAAAAATAAACTATTTGTATTATCAGGAATGATAGTATTATTAAATGTGTTCCATAAAAACATATTATGATTATTAATTTTATTTTGAGGATAAATAATATGTAATTCATTTAATAAACGATCGCGTATAATTATTTTTTTTTCAATTTTACTAAGATCAATATTTATATTAATAATATTATCTATTAAATTTTTAATATTATTTTTATTAACACAAATTACAGAATTATTAAGTAAAATAGAATGTTTATTATTCCATAATTTAATTTTATTAAATTTAGATAAAGTGGATATAATATAATCATAATTATATATATCATTTAAAATAAATTTATTAGTATTATTATCAAAAAATATAACTTTAAGAATATAATTATATTTAATAGTTATATTATTAGAATTATTAATTAAATCAAGCATTCTAGATATTAATAAATCAATATCTTGGTTTGTTATATAATAATATTTAACTTTAGTTGATAAATCTTCATTAAATATATTAATAAAATCAGCAGCATTAATATTAGTTAATATATTATTTGTATTTAATTCATTAATAATAATATCGTAATCGAAATTACTTAAATATAATTTACATATATTTAAAAAGGTATAAGATGAAATAACATTATATGGAATAAATTTTGCCTTATCAATAACAAAATTAATAATATTATAAATTTTATCATTAAATTTAATATTATTTAATTCAATACTATTAATATTAAATTTTTTTAATAAATTTATATAACTTTTATGATTTTCATTATAAAAGTTATATATATAATTATCAATTGTATCTAATATAATTTCATTTTTTTTTTCAAAAATATCAATAATATAATCAGTATCTATATATTTAATTGCATTATATAATCCTATAAAATTAGCACCTATAATACATATTCGTTTCATATAAAATCTATATATATATTAAGGATGAAGTATATAAATATACTATTTATTATATTATTAGTAATAATACTTTCTTATATATTAATATATTATATAAAATATTATAAAACAGAACAATTTGAAGATGAAGGACATCAAATATTTGATAACGATTTTTCAATTTTATCAATAGATAGTAAATTAGAATATAAAGGATGTGATAATAAAGAATGTAATATTAAATTTTTTGATAAAGTAATAGATAGCAATGGTTTAAAAAGTATATACTATGTTACAGATGATGATAGTATATATATATTAAATACTATAATTGGAATAAAAAAATCTGAAATAATAGATACAGATAAATCAATTATAACATCAATTCATTTTAGTAATGATTTAAAATATGGATTTGTAGGAACAAAATCTCGTAGTACAAAAAGATTAAATATATTTTATACAACAAATACTGGAACTAGTTGGAAAAGATTATTATTTAAATATGAAAATATTAATACTTTTAAAGAAGAAATTAAAAGTGAAACAGAATTAGATTATATTGATTTTCTATTAGAAAAAAATTATATAATTGATAATATCATAGTCAAATATGATACTTATGATATGCCTGAATCTATTTCATTTTCAACATTTGGAGTATTAACTACAACAGTGGATGAGGAAGAAACACATTCTACAGAAAGTACACTTAGAACAATATATTTATCATCAACAGAAAAAAATTTTAAACAATACGAAAGTGAAAATTTTATATACTCTGCTTACTATAATAAATATTATAGAAATGATAATAAAATTAGGGAAGAATTATTATATAAAAAAATACATAAAATTCTAAATCATAATAATGGGTTTTTTATTTTAGTAAATAAATTTCAAATGGAATATTATGATGTACCGTCCTCATCTGCTGAAATGGAAGAAAAATTAGGTGATTATGAAAAATTAAGACTAGAGATTTATAGGAAAACTAGAGACAATACCCTTTTATCAGGGATAGTTAAAAATTTAGATAGTAAATTAATACATATTAATAATGATATGCATGAAAATTTATTTACAGAAAGAAATAATATAATTGAAATAAAAAAATATAGCATAAATAACATAACAACGCCTAATAAATATAAAAATTTCTTATTATGTCAATTAAAAATTACTACGTCAAATTCTAATATATCAATTATAAGTTGCCCCTTAGATAATACAGGATATAATAGTGACAGAATTTATGAAAAAAAAATATTGTTTGATGAATATTCTCCAAGTACTATAGTTACAACTTCTGGTTCAAATATAGAAAATATTACAGGAGATAAAAATATAAAAGATTATGATTTAGATATTATATATGCTGGTGGCAACTCGGAAAGTACAAGTAATAGAAATACTAATATAGGTCTAATGTTATATTATGTAAATAATCTTAATGAATTATATAAATCTCAATTAAATTATAAAAATGTAGGTTTACCAATGGAACTGCGTAATCCTATTTTAATAGAGTATCCTATAGAAACAATTAAATTTATAACAAAAATATTGCTACATCCTAAATTAAGTTATGAAGAAGAATCATCATTATTCGTACAAAATCAAAAAAAAATATTTTTTAATTACCAAAATGACTGGAAAGAAATAAATAGTTATAGAGTTGAATATAATACTTTTAATAGAGCACAATTTATAGATTCAACAGAAGACACACATTATGTAATATTTGATGGTGATAATACATTATCAAAACATAAAGTTTATACAATAGAATTTATGATAGATAAATATGTTGATATATTAATGGTTGGTGCAGGTGGCGGAGGTGGTTTTGGTGGAGGAGGGGGTGGTGGGGGTGATATTAAATTATTAAAAAATATTAAAATGCCAGCAGGTAAATACAGAATAATAGTGGGTAGTGGTGGCAAAGGAGGTGTATCCGAACTTGATGATTTAGGTTATTATGGAAATAATACTGAAATTGAATTAATAGAAGGGGAAGGAATTTTTGTTAAAAAAGTAGTTGCAGGAGGAGGGGGTGGAGGTTCATTATCAAGAAATGCTACATCTACTCCTGTTAATAATAAACTATTAGGCGACATTAATTATTCAAGTGGCGGTGGAGGGGGGGGTGGTGGCCAGAGAGGTTTGGGTGGAATAGGAAATGGAGTAAGTGGAAATGGCGGAAGTAGTATTTATATAGGTGGAATAATATATGGAGGAGGAGGAGGTAGTGGAGGGGTTTCAAACATATTTAATACTGATATGATAAAAGGATATAATAATGGAGTAAATGCTAGTAATGAAAGTTTAGGGATAGGAGGAAATAGTATAAATATAATAGCTAAATATATAACTACCGGGATTTTTAGTATATCAGGGGGTGGTCATGGTGGTTTTTACGGCGAAGTTGATTCGAGTAATATGGGAGATATATATAATAAAACGAATATATTATATCCAAGTTTAGATATATTCGACAAAGATATTAATTTAACAGAACAAATAGAATCTTATAACTTAAATAATAGAGGAAAAGGCGGGAATGGTTCTTTTATACCAACAAATGAAAATCTAAATATTATTACTATAGGAACAAAGGGTAATACAGGTGTTTTAATAATATATGGCAGTAGGTTAATTACAACAGAGGAAGAACCAGATGATACAGAAAGTGACTATCTTAGGGATAGTTTAATGAATCTATATAAATTAAAGGGTAGAGATATTGTACGAGAAACACATGAATATAATGAAGCTTCGACCCAAAGTATGGTTGAAAGAGCACAATTAAAAGATAATTGGGAATTCTCAGATGAACATCCGAGTGAAAGAAATAAAAATGAAAAAAATAGATCTCCGTACAAATTAGAGAACGAATCAGATAAAGTAAGGATGGAATATAAAAAGTCAACGAAAATAATTGATCCAATAAGTGATGCTTTTTTACCATATGCAAGTACAGAAAATAAAGATATAGATTTAACAGATCCGCAATATAATATAAATAGATATAATATAATAAAATTATATAAAGATTTATTACATCGACAACCAACAAATGTAGAATTAAATGATTACAATAGAAAAATGATAAATGACTTAACAGATTTAACAAAAATTAGAAGACATATAATAAGTTCAGATGAATATACGAGAGTAACAAAATTACAATCAAATGAAACAGATCAAAACTTAATATATGCGGATGCAAGAAAAAATATATATTCAATAATAGCAGAATTATATTTATTAGAACTTAAAGAAGAAATACCAAATGCACTGTTAGGACCATTAACAGACGTATATTATTATTTACAATATAATGAATATTTATTTAGAGCAATGTTAATACATCTAAATTTTAATAATTTTAAAAACGAACTAATAGAAGATAAAACAGCAATAGTAAGAAATGATATTATTGAAATATGGAAAAAGTATTTTGTTATAACAGATATTCAAAATTCAGCAAATGAAATACAGAGATATGATAAATTTCATAAACAAGATTCGGTAACCACGGATTCGGAATTACCAGATTTAACACAAGTTGTATTACAAGATACTTATGAATATACATTGTGGGATGCTGAAAGTGAAGATGTTAATGCTGATCAATATCAAGAACAATTATCAGAGTTACAGAATTTAAGGGATTCTTTCGATGAGGACATAGTAGGACCTACACTGGAACCATTTACAAACTATACAGGATTACCTCAATTGTATCAACACTTTTCAAGAGGAAATTTACCTCGTTTGCCTAAAAAAACTTATGAGTATATGACAGATCAATTTACAAATAAAGTAAATTTTAAATAATTATTTTTATCCTTAATAATTAAAATGAGTATAAAACATTTTGTAGATAAAATAGAACTAAATGAATTGAAAAAAGATTATTATAAAACATTAGATATTATGAATATAATATCAAATTATATTAAAAAACATAACTTAATATTATATGGTGGTTATGCACTAAATTTAATATTACCGGAAAATAAGAAAATATATAAAAAACATACACAAGCAGATTTTGATTGTTATTCATATAATGCAAAAGAACATGCTTTATATTTAGCCCGTTTTTTTAAAAAAAAAAAATACAAATATATAAAGGTAAAAGTAGCAAAACATGAAGATACTTATAAGGTTTTTATAGGAAAAATAAATATAATAGATCTAACATTAATAGATAAAAAACTATATAAAATACTATTAGAAATACATAAAGATGAATTAAAAAAACATAATTTAAAATATTATAAGGAAACTTTTAAATTAGTACCCTTTTTTTTATTAAAAAGAAATTTCTATTATGAATTAGCAAAACCACTAGGATCATATTATAGATGGGAAAAAATAGACAAACGATTAAAATTATTAAATACTTTAAATACTTTAAATAAAACTAATAAATATAATAATCTATCTTTTACAAAGATTCCTAATAATTTAATAAAATGTAAAGAAAAATTATTAAATTATATGAAAATGTATAAAACACCAATAATTGGTACATATGCTTTAAAATTAATTAAAAATATTAAAGATGATAATTGTTGTAGATTTAATAAATATGACTATTTATTTCAAATATTATCTAAAAAATATAATAGCACTTGTAAAGAAATTGTAAATATTATTAAAAAAAATATTGATTTAAAATATTATAAATTATTAATTCTTACAAAAACTAACACTAGTTCTTCTATAGATATATTAAAAATTAGATGTAGAATACAATTATTAGATCCTGATAATAATGCAATAAATTTAATAGAAATAATGAAAGTTAAGGATAATTGTTATTCAATACAGAAAATAAAAGGTTATAATGTGGGATCATATGATACAATTTTATGTTTTTTATATAGTCATTATATTACGATATTAATTGGTAAATATATAAATCCATCTCGAAAAAATAATGCATTACAAGATATACAAAAAAATATTAATTACTATGAAAATATACTTAAAAATGTTAAAACATTAAAAAGATATAAAATAAAGTGTTATGGAAATGAATTAACAAAAACTGATATTTATGAAAAAAATTGGTATAAAAAATTATCATTACTAAAATATAAATAAATTAAGTATTTTTTTTTAATTTATCATAATATTCATGATCGAATTTAAATAACCTTTCATTAATTGAATCGTCACTACATGTTTTATTTAAATTTTTTTTAAAATCTATATCATCTAATAGATCTGAAGATGATGAATTTTTAATAATTTTATTATCATTATCGTTATCATTATCATTATCATTTTTATCATTATCAGAAGATGTATATTCATTATCATTATCTAAACAATAGTTATTAATATTTTCATCATGTAATTTTTGTGCTTGTATTTGTAAAATAAGATCATTATTTTTATTAATTAAATTATTCATAAATAAATTAAAATTAATTTTTTTTTTTTCATTATCAAATTTATAATTAAGAGTAATATTTTCAATAATTTTACAATTAAAATAAATTATTTCATCTGTATATAAAGGTACAATTGTGTTAATTGTAATAAAAAATATTGAACATATGTTATAAATAATTCCTTCAATATTTTTAAAATAAAATTTTGATAACTTAATAATTTTATCTTTCATTTTAATAATAAACTAAGTAAATCTTTATATAAAAAATAAATTATCTATATATAGATATAAAAGCAAACAATGGAAGATAATCTTGAAAAAATAACAATAAATATAGATACTGAACATGCTACTTTTCTTAATGATTATGAATTTTTTGTTGATATTTTAGATGATATAAAAAATGTTTTATATGTAAAAACACTTAAAACTGAAATATATGTTAAACGTGGTTACACATATGTCAGTAAATATGATAAGCTGGATAAAGATTATTTTAAGCGCGGAGATTATATATATGTTACATTAAATAATTTTAATAGAATAAATGTTGTATCTAAAGAAATAGTACCGCAAACACTTGCCGATCATCCTGGTAGCACCGACACACTGTCAGTAGAAAAGCGATATGACATGAATGGGATGCATCTTCTAGCGACCCAGTGGGATACCACAGGGTCACAAATTTTATATAAAAATTCAAATGGTGTAGAACGGGATTATCTTTATAAACCACTAAATTTTTTAATAAAAGATGAACGATATAATTTATTAAAATATTATGATGCTGTTAATATTAAATTAGAAGATGAAATAGGCACTGTAGATGGAGCAAGTAGTATGAACCCTAATCATTATATATTCAAACAAGAATTAACAGGAACAAGTTGTGGACCGAATGATACAAATACTTTAGTAATAAATCCAATAGAACCCGAATTAAAGAGATTCACTGTTAAATTATGGAGTGTAAATGAAGATGGAGCACATGAATTATTAAAAATAAGTAATAATAAAAAATGGGTTGATACAGAAGGAGTATTTAGAGTAGTAATGTCATTTACAATTTATTATAAGCGAAAAAATATAACGAGAGTTTAATAAAAAATATTTAAAGATTATTTAATTTATTAATATAATAAATGAGTGAAGATTTCGCGGCTGGTTTTGATATTGGTACAACTACAAGTTGTGCTGCTATTTGGAAAAATGATAAAGTAGAAATTATACCAGATCATCAAACTGGTTCAAGAACAATCCCTTCATATGTATCATTTACAGATGAAGAAAAACTAGTAGGCGAACCAGCAAAAAATCAATCAACAATGAATCCTAAAAATACTGTATATGATGCAAAAAGATTAATTGGTCGTAAATTTGATGATAAAACAGTATTATCAGATAATAAATTATGGTCGTTTAAAGTAACCGGTGATAGTAATAATAAACCACAAATTAATGTAAAATATAAAGGAGAAGAGAAGAAATTTCACCCAGAAGAAATTTCTGCAATGGTTATGCAAAGATTAAAAGAAACAACAGAAGCATTCATGGGTTGTGAACTTAAAAAAGTAGTAATTACAGTACCTGCATATTTTAATGATTCACAAAGACAGGCAACAAAAGATGCGGGTGCAATAGCTGGTCTTGAAGTTCTTAGAATTATTAACGAACCTACATCAGCAGCAATTGCTTATGGATTAGATAAAAATGATAGTGATAAAGAGATCAATATTATTGTATTTGATTGCGGTGGTGGAACACATGATGTTTCTGTTCTTACATTAGATGGTGGTATTTTTGAGGTTAAAGCAACAGGAGGGGATACACATTTGGGAGGTTCAGATGTAGATAATATTATTGTAGATTATCTATGTGATGATATTAAGAAGAAACATAAAATTGATGTAAAACAAAATGCGCGTGCTCTTAAAAGACTAAATATTGCAGCAGAAAATGCCAAGAAAAATTTATCATCAAGTACAACAACTTCAATTGAAGTAGATTCTTTAAGTGATGGTATTGATTATGTAACACAATTATCAAGAGCAAAATTTGAACAACTTGGAGATCCTATTTTTAAACGAACAATTGAACCAATTAATCGTCTTTTATCTGATGCTAAAATGTCTAAAAGTGATATTGATGAAATTGTATTAGTAGGTGGTACAACGCGCATTCCACGAGTACAACAACTGCTATCAGATTATTTTGGAGGCAAACAATTAAATAAATCATTAAATCCCGATGAAGCAGTCGCATATGGTGCAGCAGTACAAGCAGCTATTCTAACAGGACAAGGTAATAGTAAAACAAATGAACTGTTACTATTAGATGTTGCACCACTTTCTCTAGGTATTGAAACAGCAGGAGGAGTAATGACTAAAATTATTGAGAGAAATACAACAATTCCAACAAAAAAATCACAA
>CERI01078490.1_pt1 | contig 10538 bp, 9 predicted proteins | sample 350261 | NCBI WGS metagenome assembly CERI01 (sample SAMEA2620979, study PRJEB7988) | marine metagenome | isolation source: saline water (ENVO:00002010), including
GAGCCATGAATCCCATATGGACAATATTAAATTCTGAAGAAAATACAGAGGAAATTTTAGATGGAATGCATCGTCTAACAACCGCAACGGATTTTTTAAATGACAAATTTACATTAAATGATAAATATATTACATGTGAAGAATATAAAAAGTATAATAAAAAAACTTTTTCAGAGTTAGATCCTGATCATCAATCTAAAATAAGAAATTATAATTTTACATTTAACAATTTAGATTCAAGTTACAGAACTGATATTAATAAAAGAAAAGATATGTATGAAATATTAAATCGTTCTAGTAAAACTCTAAATGATTTTGAATTTAATAAAGTTTTATATAATCCATTTTATATTATTATTTCAGAATACAAGAAAAGGTTTAATAAATTTTTCAAAAAAATAGATAAAAGAGGTGAAATTGAAATGGAAATCATAGCTTGTATTGTTCTATCTAATAATTTACCCAAAAGTTGGGGGTCAATAAACATGATGATAGATAATTATTTAAAGAGTAATATTGGGATAACAGAAGAAGATGTTAATATATTCTTAAAAAATAATACTCAAGAAATTAGAAATAAATTAGATTTACTCTGTAAAATTATTAATAGATTAACAGACGAAAACATATTTAGTGAAGATAAGAGGACATTTAATAAGTTATTTGTACCTTATAAGTTTATGATTTGTAGATTATATTTTAAATTAAAAGATATATCTATTTTAAATAGACATATAAATGATATTCTGAATGATTTTAACAGTAAAATAATTCAAGTTGATATTCAAGATACTTTAAAGTGTAAATCAAGAAATGCTGTATTTCAAAAAAAATTAATTAATTTTATAGATGATATTATAGATAAGCATTATGACAAAAAAGATGTAAATAATAATAGACTATTTAGTAAAAAAATGATAAGTGACCAACTAAATGAACAAGATAATAAGTGTAAATTGTGCAATTGTGATTTATCTAATATTCAATATGAGGGCGACCATATTAAAAATTGGTGTAGCGGGGGTAAAACAGATAAATCTAATTTACAAGTTTTATGCAAACCTTGCCACTACAAAAAAATTTAGCTATCTGATAACATAGGTGTTTTAATTGTTCAAAGGTGAAAAAAACAATGAAATGGATTTAAGATTATATAAATTGGTGTGAAATATATTAAAAACAATAAAAATGACTTTAAAATATTTAATCATAGTCTGCGTTTCAAATATAATAAATTCGCGTAATGATTGGAACGCATATCATGATTATTCGCCAGATAAGGTTATGGAAAAATTTAATACAATAATCTTTCAATAACAAATATTATGATTTATGTTTTTACTCAATTTATTAACGGTTATAATAATTTTTTTATTATTTCGAATTTATTCCCTTTAAAAATAATTCCTTTCTCTCTACAAATTGTTTCTAAATCTGATTTGGTTTTTTTATTTAATAGTTTAAAACGTGGATTTAATAATAAGGATTTTCTTTCTTCATTAATTTTATATTTTTTATCTTCTTGATTATAATGTTTATTACAATATGTTCCTAAGTGACTCTTAAATGCACAACAATTATTACATGATTTATCTTTATTTTTACCAGATTTATTTTTATAAGTACAATTATATAAAGATAATTTATTTTTATTAGAAAATATTAATTTATTAGGAGGTAGATTATATAATGGAATAAATGGAAGTGATAAATTAAATTTTTTTCTACAATAAGGACATTTAATGGTTTCGGAGGAAAGGTTTTGACAATACTTATATTTGAAACCAGCATGTTTTAGATTAAAAATTTCATTATATAGATCAAGATAATTAAATTTATGATTACACGGTAATGTAATGAAATTATCAGAAAGAGGTAAATGGCTTAATAAACATATGTCTTTATTAGAATAATCATCGTTATCATTTTTATTGAGTTCATTATAAAAATTAATATTGTCTTCTATAATATAATTTTGCATTAAATAAATATATATTTAATATATATTTATCTTTAAATGGTAGCAAAAGAAATTTGGGGAAATTTATGTTGGTATTTATTTCATTCTAGTGCATATAGATTAAAAGAAGATAGGGTTGATTTAATACCAAAATTCATTAATATATTTATAAATATTTGTCATAATTTACCATGTCCAGATTGTAGAGAACACTCAAAAATAATTTTATCAAGAGTAAATTTTAGACAAATAAAAACGAAAGAATCTTTAGTCAATTTTCTATTTGAATATCATAATATTGTTAATAAAAAATTAAAAAAAACTGAATATTCAAGAAAACAACATGATAAATTATATCAGAGGTCTAAACTAGGTAATATATTGAAAAAATGGAATAGAGTTATTAAAATGGAATCCCACAATCAACATGATATGATCATGAGTGTTTCTAAAAATAATATGAGGAATAAGGTATTAGATTTTTTTAAAACAAATGAAAATGGATTTAATTTTTAGGCAATATTTGATGATACTAATTCTCCATTTTTATATACTGAACATTTAAATGTTTGTTTAGAAGGTTGTTCACATCTTACAGCATTACTATCCATTTCATTAAAATATAATAAACTATCGGCACCTGCAGCATGAAGAATAGTATACCACACACAACCTAATACAAAGCCTAATAAGGCTCCTAATACTACTCCTGATATTGTACTACAGCTATTACTTATTTTACTTATTGTATCAGCTGAAAATAATAGTAATAACCCAGTAATTACTCCATAATTCATTTGTTTATTGTATTTCATAGGTAAAAACAAATATGAAAAAGTAAATAATATAAATAATGAACTACTACAGGGTATGTTATTGTTTCCTAATAGTGGTAAAGCTATAATATCGCATATTTTATTAGGGTCGCCCTCCTCATTAGATTTAAATAAACTTTGGGCTATATGACCCACGATTAGAGCAAATGTAGCACCGATTATATATACAATTCCTTTAAAATTTTGATTCATTAGTGACAGCATTAACATAAAAAAGGTCAAAAGAATAGTAGATAGAGTTCCTAATATTTGTAAAATATTAAATATTGATACATCAGAACCAGTTATCCCAGCCATAATATATATATTAAATATTTTAATCTACAAAAATAATTTCAAATACCTCATTAATAGTAGATACTTCTTTAAATTCAATTCCTTCCATTAATTTATTAATTAAATTTTTATTTTTAATATCTTCAAAGTCTTTATGGTTTTCTTTGGGAAAAAGTATTAATTTAACACCTGCTCTTATAGCTCCCATTATTTTTAAATCTAGCCCCCCAATAGCAGTAATTTTTCCCTGTAAACAGATTTCTCCAGTCATAGCAACATCATTCCTAATTTTACGATTAGTAAACCTACTATAAAGTGTGGAGGTGATAGCTGCACCTGCAGAAGGTCCATCTTTGGGTGTTGATCCTTCAGGGACATGTATATGCAACCCCATAAGATTAATTTCTTCCTTTTTTTTAAAAATATTCTGTAAAAATTCTCCATCTTTATATTCAAGAGCAAGATTTGTGGCAATTGTTTTGGCGACAGCCATACTTTCTTTCATTACGTCACCCTGCATTCCAGTTAATTTTAAATCTAGGAAATGATTACTAGAACACCAACAACATTCAATGGGTAAAATACCTCCCATACCCATAGCATTTGCCCAAAGTCCTGAAATTAAGCCAATTTGAGGGGAAGAATGAATTTTTTTTTCATTTACGGAAATTTTATCTTTTAAATATATATTTTTAATATCATCAGCAGTTAATACTATGGGCAAATGTATAGTAAATTGATTTTGCAATATAGATAAATTTATTTCCCCTATAATTTCAAATAATATCTCTTTTAATTTACGCACACCTGGCTCAGCCGTATATTCAGAAATAACAAATTCTATAATTTCTTCGCTAATTTCAATAATATCATTAAGACCCATTTTACTAAATATTTCAGGTAATAAATAAGTTTGCGTAATAATAATTTTATCTTGTATAGTTAAATATTCAAATTTAACTCTATGAATTCTATCTAATAAAATTCTATCTATAAGCGATGCATCATTATAAGAAAATATAAATAACGCTTTGGATAAGTCTAGATCTATTCCACTAAAATATTTATCTTGGTATGTATCATTTTGCGTGGGATCAATTAAATGCGTTAATATTCCTATGATTTCTTTACCATTTTCTGTTTTGCTTACTTTATCTAATTCATCGATAAAAATTATTGGATTCATGCATTTTGTTTCCATTAGTATATCTACAATTCTTCCCCATGTTGATCCAACATAAGTATAATTATGCCCGTCTAATGTACTAGAATTAGATGACCCACCTAATGCAATGAAAGCAAATGGTCGCGAATTACCAGAATTATCTATTAAACATTTAGATATTCCATTTTTAGCTAAGGATGTTTTACCAACACCAGGTGGTCCCTCGAATCCAAAACAATATCCGCTATCAGTTCCATTTATCCATTGACCAATAATTCGTTCAATTTGTCTTTTAGCTTTTTCATGTCCATATACCGATTGGTTAAGGGTATCTTTAACGGATGTTATATATTTATCGATAATTTGATTGTTATTATTAATTTTATTTATTCCAGATTCTATTTCAGGAAGAATATTATTAATATTTATATTTTGATTGCACAATTTAGCTACATTTGATAAAACAAAAGGATTATTTTTAAAAGTATAAATGAATTCTTTGATATTTTTTTTCATATATTCTATTTTTTTACCGGAATGTAATAATTTTTGATGTTTAATTTTATTTAATTTGTTAAATAAATTAATATTATTAACATTGGAAATAATATCGTTTCTTTTGGTATCTGTTAATAATAGATAAATTTGTTCTGCGAATTTTTCTTTGAAAGAAATAATACAGTTTTTCTCTAATATTTTTGCATATTCTTTAACCTCTACACTAGTATAATTAATTTTTATAGGAAAATGTTCAAAATTATTGTCATTTTCTTTAATTTGTAAAACCAGTGTACAAAAATCTTTAATAGTTTCTTTTGAAATGTTTAAAATAGGCTCTATTTTATAAATTCCAAAGGGTACTTTTAATAAACTTTCTAGATATTGTCTAGCTTTAGCTCCTGAATCTTCAGATTTAGCTTTTACTTCTTTAAGTTTAACCATAGCCTTAGCTTTTACTTTTTCACTAGCTTTTAATAAACATATTTGTTGCTCCAATGGAATTTTAGAACTATCAAATAAAGACAAACTATTAGTATAATTTATAGTTTGTTTCATTGCATCTCTAAAATAATTTTTGCAATGCCATGAAAAACTATCGAATATTGTGATTTGGTCCTGTGTATCAATATTATCATTAGAGTCATTGGTTAACAAATCATATAATAAATATGATAAATATTGATATTCATGTTCATGAGATTTAATTAATAATAAAAGTATAGTTTTTCTTTGATAATATAAATCATCATTTAAAAATTCTCTTGTTAATTGTATAATAGTTTTTTGTTTCATTAAATCTAATTGATTGATACAATTAAGAAATCGTTGTTTCAATTCAGTTATATCAGATATAAAAAAATCTTTTAGGGTCATAAATAAACAGAAATTTTCAAAGGCTTTTTTATCCTCAATTGAATTATCATTTTTCAATTCTATTAAATGTTCATATTGATCATTTATAAATTTTGAATCGGAACAATTAATAATTATATCTTCTACGATAGTATTAATAATTAGAGTCTTTTTTTCCAAAAAATTTTTAAAAATAAATTTAACACCTGAAACTTTAATATTAAAATTATCATTTGTACGAACCATATCATAACCATCTAAAATATTTGAAGTTGTAGCATAATGAATATCTTCAACTATTCGATTTTTAGGAACAGGAATGGATTTATTATTTTTAATTTCATCATCCGTCCAAGCAATTAATTTATAGCTTATAGGTCTACAAAATTTATTTATAAGATTAAATTTATCTTTTTGTATGTCATTTAAAGTTAAGATATTTTGTTTATAATAATTACTTCCAAAACAAATAGATAACATGTCAAAAATATTATTAGTTCCGTAGTTTTTAAAAATTAAAGAAATATTATCATTTATATCTTGTAATTCATCGATTACAATTTTGTTACTATATTGATTACAATTAATTAGATTTTCTAAATTAGAAATTTTTTTAAAGACATCATTTAAATTGGAATGAGAGATTTTAATATTATTGGCGGTTAATATATCTAATTTTTTAAGATTTTGTGTACTAATAAGAGTTGCTTGAATTATATTTTTATAATAGGTTAATTTATTTAATATATTTGGTATATTTATATTTTCTAATAATATAATATTATCGTCGCTAACATTAATTATATCATTGTCCATATAATATATATATATATCGATTAAAAAAATTAATTATGATTTTTATAATATGGCTTAAATGTTGATTTATAAATTTATAAAATGGGAATACCAAGTTATTTTAAATATATAATAACAGAATATAGAGAAATCATTAAAGAAAAAAAAAATATATTAATAAATAATAATTTATTTATTGATAGTAATTCTGTGATATATGATTCAGTAATGATACTAAAAACGGATTTAATAAAAAATAAAGAAACAAAGATTCAGTCAAATAAAGATTTTGAAAAAAAAATTCTTGATCAAGTATTAATTAAACTTACTAAATATATAACAGATTTAAAACCAACAGATTTGGTTTATATAGCATTCGATGGTGTAGCTCCATGTGCTAAATTACATCAACAGAGAACTAGAAGACATAAAACTAATCTCGAAAAAAAGATATATGAACAGTTAAATTTGCCGATAGATCAATTTTGGAATACAAGTGCAATAACTCCTGGGACAGAATTTATGAATAAATTAGATTCTTTTATAAATAAAAAATTAAATAATAAAAATTTAGGTGTAAAAAATATTATAGTAAGTGGGCCAAATAAGCCGGGAGAAGGGGAACATAAAATATTTGATTATATAAGAAATAATAAAGAAATAAAAAACAAAACTAATATAGTTTATGGATTAGATGCGGATTTAATAATGTTAAGTTTAAATCACTTGGTGCATTCTAATAATCTTTATTTATATAGAGAAACACCAGAATTTATCAAATATATAGATAAAACATTAGAACCTAACAAAAGTTATTTATTAGATATTCCAATGATGGGTGAAAAGTTAATTTATGAGTTGAATATTAAGAATATAAATCATAATGAGAAACATGGATTAATTAAAGATTATATATTTATATTTTTTATGATGGGAAATGATTTTTTACCTCATTTTCCGTGTTTAAATATAAGAACAGATGGGATTTCATATATTTTAGATGCGTATAAATTAACGCTTTTAAAAAAAGGAAATTTAACAAATAATAATAAAATAATATGGAAGAATTTTCAATATTTTATAAATCTATTATCTGAGCAAGAAGAAAGATATTTTAAGTTAGAACATAATAAACGAGAAAAAATGGCGTTAAGGATAGATAAAAATTCAATAGAAGAAAAAGATAGATATTTAAATTTACCATTAATAAATCGTAGTAAAGAAATTTATATAAATCCTAATGAAGAAGGATGGGAAAAAAGATATTATAATATATTATTTAAACTAGAAAAAAGGGACGATAACGTAAAAAAGATAGTTTATAATTATTTGGAGGGTTTAGAATGGACCTTAAAATATTATACAACTGGGTGTGTAGATTGGGAATGGTATTATAAATATAATTATCCACCATTACTTAACGATATTAAACCATATGTTCCCTATTTTGATATAGAATTTCTAGAATGTAAAAATAATAATCCAATAGATAGCCAGTTACAATTAGCTTATGTATTGCCGTATGATAACATAGATTTATTAAATAAAAATATACAAAAAAAAATATTAGGGAGTGTAGAGGACACCCACAATGATATAAATTTAGAATATAGTTATTGTAGATATATATGGGAAGCACATATAGATGGTAATTTTTTAAATTTAAAAGATTTACAAAAAATAATTGAAAAATAAAAAAGTTAAAGGTTAGTTATGATATAGGTTATATATATAATGGATCTAACGGTAGAAAAAGAAATTATTACTAAGTTATCGGTAAATGAATTGGAAACATTAATAAAAACAATTGATAAAACAGAACAGCACTGTTTATTATTAAAATTCACAGCGTCCTGGTGTGGTCCATGTAAAACAATTAAACCTATATGTGATAAATATTTCAAGAGTTTACCAGAAAATGTAATTATTTCAGAAATTGATATAGATGAAAGTATGGATTTGTATATGTTTTTTAAAAAAGGAAAAATTCGTGTAGTAAATGGAATCCCTGCTATGTTAGCATGGACGCCAAATAATGAAAGAGAATATGATCATTGGTATATTCCAGATGAGTCAGTAAGTGGTGGAGATATTCGCGAGGTAGAACGTTTTTTTAAGTTGATTGAAGAAGATGCCAATGATTTAAAATAAAAAATTGAATATTTTATATTTGACTAAAATATAAAATAATTAAATGGATGCTTATGAACCTTGGTACCAAACGACTGGACCCTCAGACGAAGATGCAATGAGAAATATATTAAACAAACAATTCTTTAAATATTTACATGGTCCTTCAAAAGATACAGATAATCGTTATTTAAAAATTCATTTAAAAAAAATATATAAAAATAATGAAGTTCCTCCGATTACTTATGATGATATTAAGAAAGATAATGACTGGAAAGATAAGGTTAATAATATTTTAATAGAAGAAATTAATAGCATGAAAATAGGAGATAGCTTGGGATCGTGGAGAGGTTATGCTACATTTGTGGAATCAAAATTATATGAAAATACGGTAAAAGCCGTTTTATTTAAAATAGGTAAGCTAGAAAAAGATATTTAATTAATAAATATATAAATATATGTTTAAAATTACAATGCCTTAGTTATGCAAATTATAACAATTTTTTATCTCTTTCTTTTATCCACCCATCCTCCAATTGACCACTAAATAAATGTTCTACTATACCGTCACCGGCATGTGTTTTTTTTTTATGAAATTGGGCATGCTTAAATATTTTTATAGTTGGAATTAGAATTTCTTCATATTTAAATATATTTCCAGACATTTTTTTTTCAAATGATTCCTCTTTGTATTGATTTAAAAAACTTAATTGTTTTGGTATCTTTTTAAAGGTTTTTAATAAATATCGTACTATACCATCTGTAAATACGCCGGGTCCTGTAAAATAATGAATAGCGTCCTTACCTTTTATTTCCTTCGCTGATAATAATCGCTTTACACATAAGTCGATAACAGATTTTAATACAGGAGAATTAGGTTGAGCAGCAAAAACCCATTGACAAAAATGAGTATTATTTTCAGGTGCAACTACTAATTGTTTAGGTTTAATAAAGATCATGGGATTCTTATGTAAAATAGTATCTGCGTCTGCATATATACCACCATATTTATATATAATACAATATCTCCATATATCAGCTTTCATTACATTTATAGGACATTTTTTATAAGCTTCATATACATTTGGAAAATTTTCTTTTATAAATAAGTCACAATTTAGATCATCATAGAAATAATAGGTAAAGTTTTCTCTTTTTCTCCACGTATCAGTAGCTTTTAGTAATTGTTGATTATTTAGTATATATTTTTTAGATTTATGAGTTTGAAAAATTTTTTTAGGTATTAAACATGAATTTTGCATGTTTATCTTATAATAATAATTTATCTTTAATATTTGAAAGTATGTTATGCTGTAAAACTTTTAATCTGTTAAAGATATAACTTATGATTTAGTTTATGAATATCGCCCAATACAATTTGGGCTAATTTTTGTCTCGAAATAGAGTTAAAAAGTGTTTTACCATAAGATAAAGCTTTTGGTCTATATATTTTAACTGAGACATCATTTAATTGATTTAATATATTTTCTTGATTATTTTTTGCTCTATACACATCTTTTAAATACCAGGCATTCATTATAGATATACCTGGTTCATATAAATTTAATGAATCTCCTGCACCATATGCACTGATTAAACTAATTGATTTGCATTTAGTGGAGAGATTATCTATAAATTTTTTAGTTAATTCATCAGAGTAATCTTTTTGAAAAGGTTTGGCTCCTGTAGTTAAGATAAGATGATCATAATTTAAATCATTAATATTTTCCCAATAATTTCCTCTTATAATTGCTGGATCTTCCAAAGTTTCTTTTTGAAAATTACGAGGTTCTTGAAAAGAATCAATTCGACAAGGGATTTCAAAGTTTTTATACGAACTGCTTAATGCTATAATTTGAATATCGGATTTATTATAAGATTGATAAACTAATTCTTTTCCTAAACCACTAGATGCACCAACTATACATATTTTATAGGATGAAGAAATTATTGGTAATGTAGATAAAAAAATGCAGAGGAGAAAATTTGAAGCGGACATATAAATAAATAAAAAAAAAAAAAA
>CERI01117563.1_pt1 | contig 10531 bp, 8 predicted proteins | sample 350261 | NCBI WGS metagenome assembly CERI01 (sample SAMEA2620979, study PRJEB7988) | marine metagenome | isolation source: saline water (ENVO:00002010), including
GGGAAAAAAAGGTAATTTAAACTATTTCATTGGCTTGATTATTTAATATCATTATTTCAGTGTCCTTACATAATTTTTTTACGATATCTTTATCTTCATTCTCATAATTATCTCTAAATGAATCCATATATATATTTGAGCCTGTTTCATAGTGCTTATTAATAATTCCATATGCCTTGTTAGTCATATTTTCTATTGTTGTTTTTTTATCTTTAAATTCCCAATTTTTTCCATTAAAAATTTGGGCGAGTTGCATCTTTTTATTAGGTATTTTAACATTAAGATTTTCTTTGTGCTGATTATCAAAGTGAATTGCTTTTAATAAATTAGGTATACAATTCATTGGTCCTTTATTTATTAGGGACTTTACGTAAGAATCTTTTATATATTCTATTTTTTCTTTCCCAAATGGCTGAACTATTATATTTTGAGTGTATGAATAGGTATTGCCTTTCTCCTTGAGTAAGGTCTCTATTTGTGTTTTAAGCTCTTTAATAATCTCATTTTGACTCGCAATTATGATGTCTTTCTGTACATCACTACTATCAGTTAGATTTGAGTGACTCATATTACAACTATTTCGGGAAGTATGTTGAACAAGGTATCTTCTCTCTTTAAAGGTTTTACCACAATTATTGCATATAATTGGTGATTTTGGCTCTGAGCGTATTTGAGCGTATTTGAGCGTATTTTCAGCGTATTCTTGTAATGTGTCAGCGTATTTGGGCGTATTTGAGCGTATTTTTGTAATGTCTTTTTTAGTATTGGATTTAGCTATACACTTAGTTGTATTATATGAGTTTACACCATATATCTTATCATAAATTTCACTTATAGGAATATCTTTAATAATAGCTTGGCATGGTATTTTTCGTAACAAATGTTTTTTAAAATAACTTTTGTTATTACTAGAGTAACCACAGCGCTCGCAATTATAAGTTACCATATAATTAACATTAGATAATAATTCTTTAATATGTTACAAAAAAATAACATTTGTAATATTTATTAAACCTCCTTTGTAACATTTGTAACATTCATAATATTCATTATAAAATACCTACTTTAAATGTTAAATTTTTGTAACAATTCACTAACTTTAAATGTTACAAATTTGTAATATTAGAGAGGGGGGGGGGTTTTTTTCTAAACTCTAAAACTTTTTCTGAAAATGAAAATAGAGTGTACTTTTTTTAACAATGTGTTCTGTGAATGTCATAAATATGTGAGTTTACACCATAGATTTCTTTTAAATAATATGGTAACATCCTTATGTAAAATCCAGAACTTACTCTTAATTTAATAGGTAAAATTACTAAATGTGTCATATCTATTGAAGTAGATATACCTACAAATTCATTCCAACAATTTTGAATTTCATCAACTCTAAAGGTAGATTTATGGGATTGGTTTATTTTAGACAGTCTATCGTCAATATTTGATTTGTAACTATTGAAATTTATTGTTTGAAGATCTCCAAACTCTTTTTCCAACACAGTCACCTTCTTTTTAGGTAAATTGGTTAGATTCATATTCCGCTCTTTAGTCCATTGATGCAGTGACTGTCTTTTTCCATCAATAGTTAATTTTATAGCAGAGAAAGGATGAAAATGTTGTTCATCATATTGACAAATTTCATTAATATATGATTTATACACCTCCATTCTGCTACAAGTATTTTGCGAATGATTATAACTGAGTATTCTTCCCATTATATCGTCTGTATCAGTTTTAATATCAAAAACTAATTTAAATTCATACGTTTTATTATTAGTTAGATAGGTGCTCATTAATTTAGTTTTTTCATTGGTTAATGCTCTTGTTAAGCCTCTTGCCATAGGATCTAATTTTCCACAAATAGCTACTTTAGAAGCATTTTGTTCTTGTTTGATTCGGTTTGATAACTCTGCGGTGGTTTCACCCACCCTTTTGTAAACCAGTAGTTCCATTTTTTAATTAAATACAAATTAAGATAATATTATCAAATTTTAATTTATATTAGGTCTGTAGTATACATTTCGCTTCTTATTCATTTCGTTATCATGAATAATTTCAGATACTATTTCATCATGACATTTACCTTTTAAAAATGATTCTATAAAATATATAGAATAAACACCACATTCTGTATTTTTAAACTGGAATCTGGTATCGTTATAGAATGGTCTAAATGATTTCATTGCTACAACATTATATTGTTTATTTTGACCAATGCTTATATCGTCTTCAAGGGTTACTATATTTTTTTTTACATCAACAATTTTATTCATTGTCTTTTGATCAATCTTTATATCTTGTCCATTAAATGAACCAAAACCTAAAAGCATATTTTTAACAAAAAGTTTTCCATCAACAATTTTAATTTTATTTTTACCAATAACTGTAAATGTTCTTGCTACAGTATGATTATCGCTCATACGATTAATATCTATTTTACCTTCTTTAATCAACATATTACCTTGATTAAATATTCTTTCCATCAGTATTTGAATATTACTATTAGGTTTAACACCATAAGAACAAAAGAAGTATGAACCGCCAGTATTTACATCAATAAATAACGATACCCAATGGGAACCTTTCATATGATGTGGATCTAAATTAAATACTACACCAATTCTTTTTTTACCTTGCTTTAATAATTTTTCCAGATTAAAATTACATAAGTCATTATTTACACAATAATATTTATTAAATCTTTTATCAAAATCTATAGGTGTAGGACCTATAAATTTAAAATCTGGATGTTTTTCTTCATATTGTCGCATAACTTTTCTAATATCTACAGTTGATAACCATGTAGTTTTATTATCATTCCAATTAGCTGGTTTTTCTGGTCTGAATTTTTTTTCGATTGTAGCTTTACCCAGAATATCAATTATATCCTGATTTTTTATCATACAATAATCTTCTGAACACTTACTTAAATTCCCTATATTTCTTTTAATATCAATCCATAGTTGTTTTCTAGATTCAATTGTAAATTCACTGGGAATATGTATTACATTTCCAGTTTCTCTTTGTAAATATTTAGCAATTTTAAAAAGGTCTTCATTACTAAAACAAGTAAATAAATTATTGTTTTTTGGTGAACAATATGAACCACTGCTCATTTAATTTATAATGATATATTTTTTAATATCTAATATTAAAAATTATCTTGTATTAGGTGGTCTATAATTACCATAGATACCATAATTGACTCTATAATTAGAATCATATTCCCCCTGATATCTATTATTATAATATCCTTGACTATTATAATATCCAACATTAGTAACTACATTATTATTTCTTCTCGTGGAATTATATATTCCTGCTTTTACTTTGATTGTTTTTAAAGTGCATAAAAGACAACTTATATCATTAGTTCGCTTTGTTTTAGCCCATTCATTTATACAATTCGCATGATAACAAGCTCTACATTGTTTATTTTTACAAATAATTTTATCGCTTTTATCACTTTTGTCCTTAAGGTTTATTCGTTCAAGACATATTGGACATGTTTTATTTGTTTTTTTCTTTTTGGGAACAATATTGACTACTTGTTGAGTATATTCTTGATTTTGCTCTATATTATTAGAATTGCTATCTGTAATATTGATTATATTAATTATTTCATCTATAGGTAAATCAGAATAAGTTTGATTATTTACTCTTGGGTTTTGTCTTCTGTTTCTTAAATTAAAACTATTATGTCTTTGACGTGGTATTGTTTCTATATTTTCATCTTGGTATTCATAAATATTATTTGAACTACTATAATCTTCTATAGGATGAATTCGATTATTATTATTTTTATCTAGAAAACAGAGGATTAATTTGGATAAACACCCCATTAAAGTTTATATAGGTAAATAAAAAATTTTAATTTTCATGGATTTTAGTGATAGTTCCTATCCCTTTTGTATTTCCCTCTCTAAAAACAATCTTACTATCAATTTCTATAAATTCTGGTTTAAATTTAAATCTGAAGGTTACGTTAGCTTTATCTCCTGTTCTTGCTAACTCTTTATCCATTTTACTTATAGACGCTGTTTGTCTTACACTACCACAATGAATTACTGGTTCATAGTTTAATTTAATTGTAGTAGGATGATGTAAAATAGTAACATCCGCATCAAATGAACGTATTGAGTTAGGTTTACTAATTAATATATGTCCTCTTTTAATGTGGTTTCGTTTAAGAACATTCTTCCGGGGATTATTAACTTTTATATTAATACAGCCACATTGCCCGCTATATAACGTTTCAATTTCTGTTCTGAAGTTATCATGTATGGATTTTACAATAACTTCGACATATTTACCATTAAATGGACCTATATTCATTTTTTGTCCTTTATTGACAGCACCATCTTGCACTATACCCGATAATATGATTCCTATACCATCCAATTTAAAAACGTCGTCTATTTTAAATAATGGATTTTTATTTTCGCTATTTCCAATAGCCTTATATTTATTTAAATTGAACATAAAATTTCTTAGTAAGTTGATATTTTTACCATCTACATTTGATACTTCGAAAACAGGTATTTTACTACTTTCCAACATAGTATTCATATTAATTTTATTAGCATTACTATTATTTACAAATAGGAGTTCTTTTTTACCAGCAAGAGGATGATTAAATATAGCGGCCAATCTGTTTTTTATTTTAGTTAATTTGTGTTCTGTAGCTATATCTAATTTTGTAATCACAATAAAAATGGGTAATTTCAATACGATAGCAAGAGTAAGATGCTCTTTTGTCATTCCTATAATACCTCTATCTGCTCCTATAGTTACCATCGCATAATCAATGTAACTACCATTTAATCCAGTAAGCGTTGTTTTAAGATATTTTTCATGGCCGGCAAGATCAATAAAACCAAAAATTTTATCTTCAGTTTCCATGTAATGTTGAGTAATTGATGATGTTCTTCCAGTAGATTCTTCATGAGGATGTTTAAGGATTATTTTTCTTGCTTTACCTCTACCATCATCGAGTGTTTCGTTAGCAATAACACTAATAGTCGTTGTTTTTGCTGAATCAACATTACCTATAGATGCTATACGTATTTCGGGTTTCATTATAATCTAATTTATTTAATCAACTTATCTATATATAAAAATATGTTTACCTTAATTATAATCAAGACATGAGTAGTATAACAATACATGATAAGCAATTTAAAAAATTTATTGATTCTGATGTAATCGAAAAAAAGGTAACTTATATTGCCAATTTAATTAATAATGATTATTCAGATAAAAAGCCAGTAATTCTTTGCGTATTAAAAGGTTCGTTTATGTTTTTTTCCGATCTAATAAAAAAACTTAATATTGACTGTTCGGTAAGCTTTATTCAACTTAAATCATATGAAAATACATCTTCAACTGGAGAAGTTAAAGAAATAGTTGGTCTTAATGATAGTATAAAAGACAAAGATGTTATAATTATTGAAGATATTGTAGATACAGGAACCACTTATAATTTTTTATTGAATTATCTTAGTAAATATACTCCTTCTAGTTTGAAAATTGCGACGTTATTTTTAAAAAGTTCGATCTATCTTAAAAAATTTAAAAATCTACCTGATTACTTTGCATTTGATATACCTGACAAATTTATTGTAGGTTATGGATTAGACTATAATCAATTAGGTAGAAATTATAGTGAAATTTATGAATTAGTTAATGAAGAATAAATTATACGATTATCTGAAATTATATAAATAAGCGTATTTTTATTATATAAATGTCTCCAATCTTTAAAGCAATTATAGTTATTTAGTATTACAACACATTCACATCCAATAAAATTTTCAGTATCTACTTCTGCCAACTTATGAAAATCACCTAATATATTAAGTTTAAAAATTAATTCATCCACTTCATTATCTTCACTAAAAATGGTGATATCTTGATTGTGAACTAGTATAAATTTCAATACTTCTATTATACAACTGTTTTCAGTCTTTCTGTGCAGTTTATTCAGTAATTCTATTTTATAATTATTAGATGTTTTGTTAATATCTAACATATTATTTATCTTGTTCTCTGATTCCAAAAATCTTATCACTAATTCAAATAAGTTGCTATGAACATATATATTATTTAGATCGATATCAAAATACTTTTCTCTCATCATATATTGGTCATCTTCAATAATTTTGCTATAAATAAATTCCATATAATCTTCATTTTTAACTATATTAAATAAGAATAATTTATTGAGATATTGATTTGTTTTATATTTTATATTGGTAGTATTATTAACTTCTTCCTCTTCAAGTAGAGTAACTACTAATGTTTTTGATGATATAATATCTGAAAGTTCAATGTTAGATAAATTTTCTAATTCAAAAGTTGTAATAATAAGATATTTTGAATTAGTGTAATCATTATCATTATCAATTGAAATATTCTTATTTTCAAGATAACTTTGTAACATAATATCTGTTTTGGACGAATAAAATGCTATAGTATTACTTTTAGTTTTTACTGATTTATTATTAGGTAAATATACAAATTCGTCGATCAATTGAGAAAATAATGTTTCTGAATTAGTTATAGTATTATTTGACCAATCAATGACTAATTTGTTTTTGGGTTTATCCCCATTAATAATATAATTTTTATATGTTTTACAAGTTATATCATAATCAATACTTTTAATATTAATGCTTATGGACTCGTTTTTCTCTAAAATAATTTTGGGAGAATAGTCAATATTTAAATTTTCATCAATATAAAACTCACAAAGTGATATATATGTATGACTATTATTACCTAATATGAGTAAATGGTCTTCTATGATAAAAATATCTTTTACAGTTTTAATATTTATTTTGAATAATGAACTTATATTAAGTGGTTTCAAAGTTTCTGAATCAATTGTAATTAGTTTATATAGTTTATCATTGAAATTACAGAATTCATTTTTATGAGTTATTAATGCTATATAAATATTATTGTATTTTACGAATTTCGATACAAATGTAAAATTTTTAAGATAATCAGGTGTAGTGTATTCTAATATTTTTATCAAAGAATTATCTTTTATACTATTAATCACAAGCGGGCATAATTCATTTACAATAAGCAATTTACTATTTTTATGATTTAAACATGAAAAATTATTTATTTTTGAATCACTTATCGTATTATTTACACCATCTTTAGTAATAGTAAAGTTATCATCAAACTTCTTCAAATCAATACAATTAGCATCATTCATTATTTTATAATGGGTAACTTTGTCATATACCAAATTTTTATATTGACTAATTTTTTTTTTCGATACATCATCGCTATCTTTAAAATCACCATCATTACTTTTTGACACTTGTAATTTATTAATATAATGTAAAATTATCCTTCTGTATTGTTTTGAGCAAAATTTTGAATCAATTAGCGAATTGGCGTATTTCAAACTATCTGATATATTGTTTAATTTTACATTTACTAAAATTTTTAAATATTGTAAATGAAAGTTACTTATTTCATTATTTGTAAACATAGTTTCATTTTCATTTTCTTTTACTTCTAAATCTTTTATAATATCATAACATGTGGTGTATTTCTCATTTAATAAATTAATTTTAGCTAAAAAATAGAGAGCTTCTCTTTTATTTGGAATAAGTGATATACAATTATTAAAATATTCTTTGGCTTTTTTATAATTTTCACAATGGTAAAAGCTTAGACCAAAAAAATAATTTACTAACCATTTTTCACTTTTGTCCATATTTTCATTAATATAAGTGGTAATATTACGATCCGTTATACTATTATTAGTCTTAAGTGTTTCTGCGAAAAGGACTATTTGGTTATCACTGACAAAATTATCAATATAACTTAATAATTCCTCTCTTGTAAAATTATTAGTATTCGTAAAATTACTAAAAGTTTCATTAACTGAAATTTCATTAAATTTTAAAATTTCAATATTTATATCGTTTTTAATAAGATAGTATGGTAAATAAAACAACTTAAAATAACTATATTTATCATATATTTCTTTGATATAAATAGGTTTTTCGATATTCTCGAGGTTTATATCAGCAAAATTTCCATCTAATTCATAATTTGATTCAATATAAAACAACGGCAAGTCACTATTATATTCTTTTGATAAAGTAGAAATTATACCATCGGTTATTTTTATGTCTCTATGTTGAATTGAATTATTAATAAATTTTTTGAAATCAACTTCTTCATTAGTATTATTAATAGTATAGATTATCTTAGGAAGAAGTTCTATTAATTCAAGTTTTTTAAGAAAATCGGGCAAGATTTCTAATGTAGGTTTCTTGTCATGTATTAATATACATATATTGCATTGGCGCATCTTAGTATATATTTAATTAAATACTTTAAATAATTATAAAAGTGTATATTAAATGTCTAATCCAAATATAGATAAAAGCTACGTGGGATTACGAAAAATTTATAAACAGCTTACTGAAGCAGGCTATTATAAACATGGTCATATAATTAAATATGATGAAATAAAAAGTGATCTAAATGCAATCAATTTATTAGTTCATAAAACCTATTTAATATTAAAAAGTTCACAATCTAAAGATGATAAAATTAAGAGTTTAACAAGTCTTATTGATCCATATGGCAAACCTTTAGTTAATGAAGCTGTCGCTCAGATAATTATAGAAAGGCATAGTGGTAAACTGGTTGATTTTTATGATAATATTTATGATTCCGTGACTCAAATAAATCAAGATGGTGGATATAATCGCGAAAAACACTTTGAGGACAATTTGGTGGCCAGCACAGCTAATGACGCTAAAGATGCTGTTATAGATAATTTAAGCAGCGCTGCGGGAAATGTAAAACATAGAGTGTTAGAACTGGGAGATGGTGTAAAAACTAAAATAACAGAGGGTTTTCAAAAATCATATGTAGGTAAAAAAATTGATAAAAAATATACCGATGCTAGAGATATAGTAAATGATGTATATAGGTCACCTTTGATTACCAGATTAGAAGAATTCTTACAGATAGAGGATTTTCTTGATATAGTTGATCAGCTACAACTTAAAATGACATTTCCTAAACTTTCTATGGATTTAAGAATAACAACAATATTAATTAATGCTGTTAAATTTGGAATTTTAAAAGGACCTTATATTGCTTATCGAATATCAAACTATATTTTTAACTGGGTATTTTTCCCGCTTTATATGTTAGAAAACATTCCATTAGTTGGAATTTTTTTTGAAATTCCGTTAGATATTACAGCGTTTATTATTGATAATTCTGATATATTCGTAACTCCTATGGTAAAAATTTTACCCCTTGGCATGGATGCTGTTCTAAAAGTTGGAGGACTTGTTCCAGGAGTAGGTGCTGCCGTAAATGCTGCAAAGATTCCATTGGCTCTAATTAGAACACCTATTGAATATTTTATGGAAAACGGAACTGATGTAATAGGAATGTTTCTTAACATTGAACGCAAACAATTTGGATTAGCTTATATTAGTGCTCTGGAAATATTTCCTGTTCTTCCTCCTTTAATGGATACCGTTATGACTAATTTATATATAATTAATAAATGGACAAGTAGAGGAGAAAGTTTTACAGAGTTTATAAGCGACGTGGCTAATGCGAGTGATATAATATCGGAACCTTACATAATGGATCCTACTGTAATTGTAAGACCTAAATATGTATGGGATGAAGTGATATATCCTAATAAAGAAGAGATCCCTCTTATTAGATCAATTCCTATTGATGAAATTTCTACAGTAGTTAATGTTGTTAAATCTACGGCAATAGGAACTTATAATGTGTTAGATTCATTTAGAAAACAATTTATTTAATAAATATATAAAGACACCAATATATATTTATTAAGATGTCAGATAAAGTAGATTATAGTAATGAATTAACGGAAATAGTTGTTGGACTAAAGGATAGTCTTGATAAATGTATTACATTAATTACAAAAATATCTGGTGAAAATAGTAATCTTAAGGAATCCAATGTAACTCTAAATACTAAACTAGATGAACTTACACAAGAGATGGCAAATTATACAAAAGTATCATTTGTATCTAATTTAAGTAAACAAATTAGTGAAAAAGACTATCAAATTGTAACTCTTAAAAAAAAATTATGTAAATTAGAAAATGACAATTCGGAGTTAGTAAAAGAAAAAGAAAAAATAAAAATAACACCAAACGATGATATACTCATTGAAGTAGGAGAAAATAGTTCAGATAAATCAACGATTATTACTAAACCGGAAAGTGATGTTTCACAAGTAACGCAATTTATTGATTCATTTAATAATAAGTTAGAAACTGAAAATAAAAAAGCTGAAAGACAGGCTATAACTGAAGAAAGTCAAAGTGAAACTGACGAAGAGGAAGAAGAGGAGGCAGTTGAAGAAGACCAAGAAAGTGATGGTGCGGAAGTTGAAGAAGACCAAGAAAGTGACGACGAAGAAGACCAAGAAAGTGACGATGAAGAAGACCAAGAAAGTGATGGTGAGGAAGTTGAAGAAGACCAAGAAAGTGATGAC